>Ga0194063_10000181_pt1 | contig 45793 bp, 26 predicted proteins | sample SepL3720m_MetaG_FD_155459 | JGI IMG/M metagenome (GOLD analysis project Ga0194063, IMG submission 155459) | Anoxic zone freshwater microbial communities from boreal shield lake in IISD Experimental Lakes Area, Ontario, Canada - Sep2016-L373-20m | ecosystem: Environmental > Aquatic > Freshwater...
GTGAAGATCTCCACGGCCCCATCGAAATGAGCACCTAGGCCTTAAGGCCGCTGCCCGTGGCTGAACCCACCAGCTTCAGCTGGTGGTGGGTATCAGTTTTCTATGTGGAAAGAGCGGTGCAGCGTGCACCGTGTTCTTTGGAACCACAGGCTAGTGCTAAGTTTTAACAGAGTCCAATCGAGGGCTCAAAGGACAGTCAAATGAAGAATCGCATGAACAAGGGTACGGGTCGTCGGGGTTCGAAGGTCAGCGCGAGCAAGAGCAGCCGGCGTCGGTATTTGGCCGGCGGGTTCGAGCGAGTCGAACCGCGTGTGTTGCTGAGCGCTAACCCGGTGAACCCGAAGATCTGGGCGGACGTGAATGGTGATGGCAAGGTGACCCCGCTCGATGTGTTGGAGTCGATTGTCGACCTCAACCAGCGCGGTCCCCGTATCGCCAACGCGGCCGCCGACGGGGGGAAATGGTACGACGTGACTCTGGATCGCAGGGTTACCCCCCAAGATCCGCTCGCCATTATCGCGTATCTCGACGAGTACGGTAGTGGGGATTGGAATCCCCAGTACTCGGGAGAGATGAATGTCCACGTGAATTCCGCGATCGCGGATATCGTGGCCGTTCCCGGACAACGCGTGGAACTGATGAGCGGCGAGCTCTACCCGGTGGGAGGAAGCGGAGCGTTCACGGGGATGAGTATGTACGACATTGTGCCGCCGAATCCCTTTGGTTCCGGCAGCTCAATTGTCAGCCCCGACATTATCGTCGATACGGACGGCGACTTGAAGGTCGATACCGTTTATCCGTGCTCGATGAGCGGCGATTTCGTTCAGTTCGCCTCCAGTTTCAACATTTCGGAAGGGCAAACCGTGCCTTTCGAAGTGTGGGCGACGGTCGCGCAGGATGCGCGGCCGGGAACGGAAATCCATTATACGGTCGCCGGAGTGTCCTCGACGGATGTGGATGGTTCCCCGATCGTGACGAACGTCATCGGGAAAAACCATACGACGATCCATGTGCAGGACCTCGGCGCGCAGTTGAGCGGAGAAGTCGGCAAGGTTGTGGCCCCCGGCGATCACAGCATCGTTTGGGCCAACCTGACCTATGCGGGAATCCCCGAGGGCCAGTATGTCCAAGTGCATCAGGAGATCACGTTCAGGGGTCAGGATTTGGCAGGAGGTCATTATTTCGGTTTGTCCGATGACCTCCTGCACGTCTCGATCCGCGACGAAGACCTCGGTGTGATATTCCGGGGACAGTTGGAGAGTGTTGGTGCGGAGACGGTGACCTACATCTTCGATATCTATAACGCCTCGTCCGACGTTAACTACAGCATCAGAACGTCGTTGGACGAAACGGCGCTCACAGACAGCTTCATCCGGACCGAACTGCCGAGCAACGGCATCTTGGTTGGTCCGTGGGTTGAAGTGCAGAACCCCGGGCTGGCTATCATGCAGCTGCGGGGCGCGACCGATCCGCAATACGCGGTCTCGAACGAGCGGCAAATCGAGGTCATGTCATTCGAGGCACGTGCGTTGGTGAAGCCCGAGTTGCTGAGGACGGTCATCATCAGCGCGGAGTCGGGGAATCTGAGAAACTTGACCAATGGCACCTTGTCTGCGGATCTGAACGGGGATCACATTCCCGATACGACCTTGCAGACCGGTGTCCCGGTCCAGAGCGGCAAGATGACGTTCGGACAGATCACCGGTGGGGCGTTGTTCGTCGGTCTCGATAGCGTGATCTTGTTCGTAACGGCGGACGTGGCTTCCAGTCTTCAGACGGATGCCAGCGTCAAGGTCGGGTTCGCCACCGGCAGCGTGTTCTTGGAGGCCGAGCGTTACGACACTGGTGCGTCCCTGGTCGGTCTGAGCGTCAACGGGAGCGATCCGAACGCGCAGATCAGGGTCCAGACGGCCAATGGGACGAGCTTCGAGTTCGTGAACCATGGGTCGATCGGGGCGAACCAGGATCTGGATAACACCTACCCCGATCGCTATGTCATGGCCGGCGAGCTCTCCGACCCGGTCGTGACCGTCGACCTCACCGCTAAAGTCGAAACCGGCGGCGTTGACTACGTCGGCATCGATGTGGTGGGCGAGAAACGGTCGATCGTGTCCTTCGAATTGTGGGTCACGGGCGCGACCACGGCGACCGCAGTGTCCTCAGGCGCGGACGTTCAGTCCGGAGACGACTTTGGCATTCGTCTCGTGCCCGGTCAGCTCGTCGCTGACGGCATCGTCACTTTCAGTTTGCGGGCCCGGATCGACTCGGGTTTCGCCAACGGCCACTCGGGCGACAGCTTCGTTGCCGTGGTGGACCGGATCGAGGCGCACGGGATCGTGTCCTCGAAGACCTACCCGGTTCTGGATACCGATATCCGGTCAGCGACCCAGACGGTCGTGACCGCGGGAATCCAGTCCGAAACCAGCACCGGACAGCCGGCTGCCATGCTATTCAGCGGTATCGGTGTTCCGGTGGGAGGGTTCGTGTTCACGGCCTCCCAGAACCCCAACGCGGCAATCGCCGCGTTGTTGGACATCCCCATCATCGTGTCGGCGGCTGATGTCGAAGTGGGGGTCCAGGGTTGGTTCCTGCTCACGGAGAACGGCAATCGCGTGGATGCGTCGAGCGTGACCCGGGCGGACGGAACGCCGTTCGTGGGCAATACGTTCCATGGTTCGGGGCTGGTGAATTTCGACGTAAGTAGTGTCTGGAACTTCTGGCTCCAGTCCGGATATCAGGTGGCATTCACCGTCTTCTCGACGGTGGTGAATGCCAATACCAGTACCACTGGAGAGTCGTCGATTCTCCAGCTCGGCCAGCCCACGGCTGACGTGGTCTGGAAGACGGTCGATTTCGGACAGGACCACCTCTTCACCGGGTTGAAAGCTTTGGACCCGATGATCGAATCGTGGTCCAACCGCGGCTAGCCACCGCGGTCAATAATCAACAATTAATCCTGCTCTCCCTCACACGGAGAGCAGGATGCACTAGCCTAAGCGTTTCAGGGTTCGCCGTCTGGTCCTCTCGTATGGGACTAGGCGGCATTTTTAATGTGCGGAAATCGTCAAAATGAGACATGCGTGATGAATTGACACTAAGCTCCTTAAAATGCAAAATACCCTTCGATTTCCCCCATCCCGTATGTTTATGCTCCTCAATCCGAAAGGTCTGGCTCTTTCTCTTTGTGCCGCTCTGATAAGTGTCGGTATCGCCTCAGTTCCCGTCGCTCTCCATGCTCAGACAGCTTCCGAAGTCATTATCACCAATGTGGCCTTTAGTGCGGACTTCAATACCGCCACCATTAATCTCAATCGCGACCCGGGGCAGTCGCTCTCCATCCGCTATGCGATCTACAAGGGGAGTGAGACGCAGGAACGCAGAGGCGGGTCCTTCGGGATCGGTGCCAGCACGGTGACCACCGGCAGCTTCCGCGCGAACTTCGATCTGGAAGGCGGCGATGGAACCTACGTCGTGCGCTTCGCGGTGTGCCCCAAGGATGTGAACTTGACCGGAGCGGGGATCGATGCGACGTGCGGGCAGATCTATGCAGCGACCGTCGTATATCGTTCTGCCGTTCTCGCAATCCCCGATCTGCAAATCCGTAGCGCGACTTTTTCGCAGACTGTTGCCGGGAAACAGGATGTCTTGCTCATTCAGCTCTGCAACGTCAGCGGGAGCGTCCATCAGAGCGGAGCCTTCGGGGCTATCGTCTTCAAGATCACCCTCAATGGTTACTCCGATACCATCGTCCCAACGGGCGGGAATGATGATCTGGCAGTCGGCGCATGCCGCTTCTACGAATTTCCCAATCTCCTGGATGGCTCTTCCCCGTTCACGCACGCCACGGTTCCTCCCGGAAATTACGCGCTCGATCTCGTCTTACAGAACCGCGATACCACGATTCCTCACTTCGCCACGACGATCACGGTTTCGGCGCTACCAACCAATCCCATTTCCATCCTCAGCGCGAATTTCTCCTCCAATTACGACACTGTCACATTCACTTTCTCCCGCAATCCGGGATCCGATTACGAGATTCGCTACGAGAAGTACAGGCAGTTTGAGAATTCGTTGCTCGGTGGCGGTGCCGTGTCAACGCAGGGCTCCACGAGTGTCATCACCGGATTCCGCAGTCAATTCACCTCTCACGGAACCGGACCTTTCCGCGTAGATTTCGCCGTTTGTCCGAAACCCGGGCTCAACCAGGCGCCGAACATCGATGCGACGTGCGGGCCGCGTGTGACCAAAATACTTTCCCTGGGAGATACGTCTTCCCGTGCCAATCTCCGGGTCACCCAGAGCGGACCTGCGACGGTGACGGAAGGCGGCAAGGCATCGTACGAATTTGTCGTTACCAATGATGGAGGGACTGCTGCAGAGAATGTCGTTCTTTCGCACGACTCTCCGTTCGAGGCCGGCTTCATCTTCGATCGCACTGCCTCGAGCACGGAGTATTGTACGGTTTCCGATACCCCCAAGTGCACCATTGGTACGATCCCTGCCGGGGATCAAAAGATCGTTCGGATCAGCTTCAAGATCATTCCTTCCTATCCCAGCAGCTGCGGCAAGGCGATTGCGAGTTACGCCTATCTCTCCACCAGTTCTCCGTCCAATATCACGCTCAACACCAGCAAGAGCCCTGTTGTGAAGACGACGGTGATCTGTACGGCGAATCCTCCTCCGCCAGAACCCAAAGGCACCTGCTGCTTCAATCCCACCGGCGGCGGCAAGCAGTGCGAGGATATGACGGTGACACAGTGCAAGAGCTACAGAGGATCGAATTACAGTTCACAGCTGGAGTGTTCCCAGTTCTGCTTCGGATTCACCGTCCCCGGCGGAACACAAACGGCTCCTCCTGCAGGCTACGAGGATGAAGTACTGACGAATATTGATACGTATCACAATCCCTTCCCGGATACCGATACCAGCAAGCTCTCCGGCAGGGCTGCAGCCGAGCTCTACCGCAGAGCAGTGATCGGGGGATTTCCGGACGGGCAGTTCAAGGGTGATCGCTCGGTAAATCGTGCGGAGGCGGCCAAATTCTTGATGCTCGCACGATACAATGGCATCGATGATGTCTACAATGATGGGAAGTTCCCCGATGTGAAAGATGGGGAGTGGTATGTTCCGTTCGTAATGATGGCTGCACGCAACGGCGTGATCAATGGCTATCCGGACGGTATGTTCCGGCCGGGAAATCAGGTGAACACCGCGGAATTCCTGAAGATGTTTGCGCTCACCTTCGGCACTCCTCTCAATAGTCCGTATTCCTATTCGGATGTGCGTTCGACGGATTGGTTCGCGCCGTATGCCGGTCTCGCACGTCACTACAACCTCTTCCCCGATCGCGGCAATGCGAAGCTCTCACCGGGCAAGGCACTGACGCGTGAGGAGGTGGCGGTGGCGATTTATCAGTATTTGGCGGGGAAATGAGATGTCATAGTGAGCTGAGGGAGAAAGGTGTCATAGTGAGCCGCGTCGAACTATGACAACGACTATCGTCATAAGACTGCATGATGTCCCTCCACTTTGCTTCATCAGAGCTCAGGACAGGCGCTTAGAATGGTTTTCATTGTACGAACTTCAGCCCCATCACGAAAAACATGCCATGGTTCGATGCTTCGTCCTAGCTCAGCACAGGCGCGGCTCACCATGACATGTTTTTCTTGTGTGGCTCGGGATGACATGCTTGGTTTTCCGTTACACAAACTTCAGCCCCACGATCCCCGCCATAACCAGCCCAATCGCCAGCCACTGCTTGCCGTGGAGTTTCTCTCCGTACCACCACCAGCCGAGGAGTGAGGTGAAGACGAGCGATCCAGTCCCGATGGAATTGATGACCGCGACGGGGCCCAGGAGCGTGGCCATGCTGTAGCAGGCGGTGCCGGCGATCGTCGGAGCAGAGCAGAGGGCGATGATGAGCCATTGTCGGAGGGATATTCGTTGTATTGATGTTCGCTGAAACAGAAATCGTCCCCCAATGAGCACAGCACAGCCGATGAGGATCGTCGCTTCCCAGAAGTAGCCATTCACGAGCGGGCTTCCGGCTTCGTTCATTTTCGCGAGGATGGCATTGGTGCAGGCAACGAGGAAGGCGCTGAAGACGTTGAGGGCGATGCCGTAGAACAGTCGACCGTCGAGGTGGGCGAAGTTGTTGCGCACGATGCCGAGGAGCACCGCGCCGATGATGACGAGACCGATCAGCATCAATGCCGTGATCGAGAGCGTTTGCCCGAGGAAGATCCACCCGATGAACACCATGAGGATCGTGGCTGTCGCTTTGGTGAAGGCTGATGCCACACTGATGGCGATCGATCTCCACGAGACATACGTGACGAAGAGGTAGAGCCCGCCGAGGATCCCCGAGATCGCCTGCAGTTTCCACGTATGGAGGAACCACAGGAAATCTCCCCGGGTTGCTCCGATGAGGAGCGGACTCATGGTGATGAGGAGAGAGAGGTTACGGTGGAGTGCGACGGTAAGGCTGTCAATTTTCCGCACATACCGTGCGAGCAGTAGGTTCTGCAGGACGTACCCCAGCATCGACCCGATGGCGAGCGTGTAGAACATCGCCTGTAGCCTACATGCCCGTCGCCCTCGAGCGGAAGCTCTGCAGGACTTCATTCACCTTTTCCAATGCCTGAGGCTGCTTCACATCACGGAGGAAATTGCGTCCAAGGGTCACATCATCTGCCGGGAAAATATGTTGTTCGATCACTTTCTTGGCTGTCCACCGGCCGGGATGGCCCTCATCATCGGGGTAGCGTTGCGCTTCGAGCTCGGGGGCCGAGAGGAGCTGGATGTCCATCAGCACTTTCTTCACCGTTGCGGACTGCGACGGCGCCGCTTGTACTTCCGGATTCGTGAAATAGGCGACGACGGGATTGCTGTAGGCTCCGGAGCCGAAGAGGCCTTCCGAGTACAGAAACGCACCGCCAACCATGACGATGACGACGATGATCATGAAACCGATGAGGAGCTTGTGCATGGGAGCGAGTGTAGAGGGGCGCAGGGAGATCAAGCAACCGGAAGAACAACCGCCACCACTTCTTTTCGCTAGGAAACCTGACGCAATAGATTGAATGACATGAATATTTCTCATACACTAATGCAGGTGAGACTATGTTCTTTGGTACTCTAATACTTTTCGTGGGTCGGTAGCGAAGTAGACAAACGCACCTGACTGTAAATCAGGCGGCTCTGCCTTCGGGGGTGCAAATCCCTCCCGGCCCACCAATATTGACATATCACAAATATATAGTATTATTATAGTGTGAATATCAACGGTGAATCATTAAGAACAAGGCAAGCACAAAATATTGAAGCAGCCCTTTTGTCTAATCGGGAAATTGTTTCTGGCGTGCCCATTGCATTATTGGAACAGTATGGTCAATTTGTGGATGCTCAGAATGCACCAGGTCCTGAATCAAAAACGATCCTTCTGACAAAGTATGTGCATGGCAATAAGAACAGCATGGGAAGAATGAGAGATCGTAGAAAGTTTGATGCATTTATCGCTCATCAGGATGCGGTCTACGGATTACTCAATATTTTGTCTGAACGTCTAAACAATAACTATCGTCTTCGAGTTGCTCTCGAATTGCTTTTGCCTCATATGAAGTTGTCGGACTCATTTTTTCAAAGTGTTCAGGCCTTTCAAATTGATCGAGATCGTGCGCTTGACAGAATTCAATGTGATTTATCTTCTGGAGCTGACAACGTAGAAAGCTTACTTTCTCATCTTGATGGAGGCATTCGTTTTCTCGTGAAGGAATATTTTGAAGGTCGATTGAACACAGTGGTCCCGGGACGCCCAACTGAATCAGCGCAATTAGTGAGAATGCTGTCTGAGGAACTTAATAAGCTAGTGCGTCACACTTATGACACACGAGTTTTTGATACATCTCGTGCGCAAGAAATTCTGACGCGTAATAATGATCGTATCCAAAATGACTTTGCACAACGACATGAATTTGTAGCACAGGAGATCATGAATGGATTGTCGGTCGGCAATCTAGGAGTTGTTCTCTATGGGGCAGCTCATTTCAGAGGAGGTCTAGGCGCTTCTCCTCTTGAAGAACATTTTCCTCATTGCAGAGTCTTCGTTTTTGAGCCGCACAAAATGCATGAAGCGGATATAGATATTCAGGCGACTCAAGGTAATTGGGTTCGGCTTGGAATGAAATCAGTTGACGAAGTAAGAGAAGCTGTACGTAAGTCTTTGGCGACTTCAGACCGTCCCATGCCCTCAATCTCCTGAGCTCATGTGATAAACCTCTTCCCCTCATACCGCACCAGCTTGAGGATGGTCTGCTGGCCGAGGATTTCTTTGCTGAGCGCATCGTCGTAGTCGGAGTCGTAGACTACCGTCGTGATACCGGCATTGAGGATCATCTTGGTGCAGATCACGCAGGGGAAGCAGTTGCAGTACAGGGTGGATCCTTCGATGCCGATGCCGAATTTGGCGGCCTGGGTGATGGCGTTCTGCTCGGCGTGCGTCCCGCGGCAGATTTCGTGGCGCTGGCCGGAAGGGATTCCCAGCTTGGCCCGGAGGCATCCTCCCAGCTCCGCACAGTGCGGTACTCCGCGCGGGGCGCCGTTGTAGCCGGCCGTGATTTGCTGCTGGTCCTTCGCGATGACGGCTCCGACTTTGCGACGCAGACAGGTCGCACGCTGAGCCCAGGTGTAGGCGATCTCCATGAAGACTTCGTGGAAAGTCGGACGGTCTTCGCCACTGAGGAGACGCAGGAAGTGGGTGAGTTTCTTCTGCAGTTCCTCGAGGGTTCCTTCGTTGAGGATCAAGTAATCTACCATCTCCAAACACTTCTTTACCTGTTGGCCTTCCGGCGGCTCGCCGATGCCATTCTCGCGGTCCATCTTCTGGAGGATTTCTTCTTTGGTGAGGGCCGTGCCTTCGCGTTTGCGGGCCATCAGACGATCCACGAGGAGATCACGATTGGCGCTCACGCCGATCAGATGGGAGCCTGGCGATAGCTTCAGTTCTTCCCATTCCGCGGGATTGCGAATGCCATCGATCACCCACAGTGCACCGCCTTCTCCTTCGATGGTTTCCCGAATCTTCTTCCCGAGCGCTCCGGCTCCGTGTTCTTTGCGCAGTGCATTGCCCACGTTCTGCAGATTCTCCCGTGTGTGTTCGATCTTCTGTGTCGTTGCCTCAGCCCGGACGGCATCCGAAAGCGAAATGTACCGGTAGCCCTTCTCCTGCAGCATCTTCACGATTTCGCCTTTGCCACTGCCCATGGAACCGGTGAGGGCGAGGTACGTTGGCATGATGGTAAAGCGGGGAAGCGAATTTCAACCTTGAGCGCACCCGTTCCCGGGTGCTGGCTACGGGATCAGCGTTGATCATTTGCTCTTCTTGCCCTTGGTTTCCTGACGCATCGGATCAAACGCGAGCAGGTAAATCAGTGGCAGAATGCCCACCGAATTGACGATGAGGAGCGCGACGAACCAGTAGGGCTGATTAGCGCGACCGGAGCGCCAGAGGGCGAGACCTTTCAGGACGATCTCGATGAGGACCAGAAAGGGAATCATCCACATAAATGCGGCGAAACCGGGATTCTGGGAGAGGTAGGGGATGGGGGAGAAGGGCATCATAGGGCTTCATGATAGCACAGTGTTTGAACCTTGATTTACTTGATTTGAAGGATTTCATGATTTCACTAAAGAGATATCAAGGTCATCGATATAATCCTTTGAATCAAGGTTCAGACATTTTGCGGATTTCAATCTTCACCGTTGACTGCAGATTGCCACTCGTTGCAACGAATGTGTACGTTCCAGGCGCTGGATTCCATGTCTGACGAAACGTCGGACCGTTGCCTTCTCCGAGGTCTTTTCCGTTCACTGACCAGCGGATGCTTTCTATCCCCGGAGATGCATGGGCTTCCAGAATGATCTTCTGATTGGCAGCAGGGACCAGGGGATCGAGGAGGAAGCTGTCACCGTTGCGGGGGGAGATGATTTCCAAATATTTATCTGAGCGCGGGATGCCTGTCCTGAGCGGAGTCGAAGGGCTTCCCGCATGATCTGGGTCCGAGGTAGCGGATAGCGGATAGCGGATAGCGGGTGGCATATTTCCTGTGGCTGAAGATGTTGAATTATTCCCACACAACGGCGACACCAGTGTCGGAGGAGGGGAATACCCGTGCTCTTTCGCCCACTGATCGGCATCTTTTGGAAAGGTAGCGTAGGCTTTCTCTAGAACAAAACTCTGTATACAATTATTGTTCGACAGAAAACCATTCCTCGTATCGATTTTCACTGTCCGGAAAATGTCATCCTGCTCCTTGGGCTCTGTTCCGGCGATGAACCATTCCTGCATAGTCCCGCCGCAGATGGGGGTGGGGAGTTTGCCGGAGAGAATGCAGATTTGCTTGCGGATCATTCCTGGCGGCTGAGCGAAGGCTGCAGGGATCTGGTGCCTCGTCGCAGCGACCATGACATCGTGGAAGATGGGGCCGGCTCCGGTGACACCCGAGGTATCCTTCATCGGAGAATTATCCGCGTTGCCCACCCACACGCCTACGATCACGTCCGGCGTGAAGCCCATCGTCCAGTTGTCACGCGAATTGCGCGTCGTTCCCGTCTTGGCTGCGACGGTCCGGTTGAAGTTCAGCGGCCCGCTGTCACCGAATTGCGGAAGGCGCGCCTGCGGATCACTGAGGATATCCGCGATGATCCAAGCAACTTTCGGGTCCAGGATCTTCACTCCCGGTACGGGTTTCTCGTTCATGAGGCTTCTGGTCTCGAGCGTCGTCCCACCGCGTGCGAAGATGCCATACGCCTTTGCCAGTTCCAGTAATCGTACTTCGCCATCGCCCAGCGTGAGGGCGAGGCCGTAGAATTCCGGAGTCTGATTGAGGGTCGCAATGCCAGCACTCTTCAGGAAGTTTAAGAGCTTTGGAACGCCTACTTTTTCCACCACTTTCACCGCGGCGATATTGTACGAATTCGCCAGCGCTTCGCGGTACCGGACGAGGCCGTGGGTGTCGTAGTCGTAGTTGCGGGGAGTGTAGGGATTGCCCTCCTGCGTGAAGAACTGGACCTCGGTATCCGCGACGGTGGTGGCTGCCGTATCACCGCTGGCGAGTGCCAGAGCGTAGGTAAAGGGTTTCAGCGCAGAGCCCGGTTGCCTTGCCGTCACTGCCACATTCACCTGGCCGTCATCTTCCCGATTGTAGAAATCCGCCGATCCGATCATCGTGAGAATTTCGCCAGTGTGTGCATCGAGGACCACAACCGCGGCCGAAGTCACGTTCTTGTCCTGCAGTTTCTGCAGTTGCCGCGCGATGATTTGTTCCGTTTCCGTTTGCAGCGTGAGATCAATCGTTGTTCTGATGGGCTCAGTTGCATCCCTGATTTCCGGATGCTGATCCTGCAGCCACATGACGAAGTGCGGTGCGCGGATGGCTGTGGAGTCACGAGCAAGCGTGAGGGGTTCAGCAAAGGCATCCGTTTGCTCTTTCTCCGAAAGTGCACCGGTGTCTTGCAGTGCAGTGAGGACGAGACGTTGCCGCGCCTTCGCTCTGTCCATGTGCTGGAAAGGATCGAAGCTCACAGGTGACTGCGGAAGACCGGCGAGGAACGCACACTCAGCCAGTGAGAGCTCCCGCGGATCTTTGTCGAAGAAGGTTTGTGCTGCGGATTGAATCCCGTAGGCTTCGTGTCCGAACGCAACGGTGTTGATGTAGCGTTCCAAGATTTCGTTCTTCGTCAGCATCTGTTCCAGTTTCAAAGCGAGAAACGCTTCTCGAATTTTGGAAATCACAGTCCGCTTTCCCGTGGATCCTGACCTCACAAGCTGCTGGGTGATGGTGCTCCCGCCGGAGACGATGCTTCCGGTAACGAGATTCTGCCACAGAGCTCTCGCGATTCCCCGTGCGCTTACTCCAGGATGCGTGTAGAAAGTACGGTCCTCCACCGCGAGCAATGCATCGATGAAGGGTTCGGGAATCTCTTTGAGCGCAATCGGGTTCCGCGAGCCACTATCGAGCTTGCGCTGCTCGTAGAGGAGAGCGCCGTTGCGGTCGGTGATGGCGATGGAGTGGGCGGGAGTAGTGAGGATCAAGGAGGCTGGCCAAGGGATGATCAAAATTCCTGCGATGATCAGGAGGGGGAGGAGCCAGAGGAGGGTTTTGCGGTGAGCCACGAGGGGAGTGTAAACGGAAAGGGTCGAGTATCAATAAACCCCAGAACCCCCAGCAGAAGATCGCGATCTTCTGCTGGGGGTGAGGGTGAACTTACTTGTCACTCCCCCCGAATCGTCATCAGCTTCCCTTCGGTCTGGCCGAAGATCTCCGGGTTGTACATCATCCAGGCGTGGGCCGGGCGTTCGTGGAAGGTGCCGGGGGTCGTGGCGCGGACGAGGTAGGTGTATTGATAAACGCCAGTGGGGAGCTCATCGGCGAAGAGGAAGAAGGCGTCATCGCGGTACTCGTGGTGCGAGAAGCGCCAGAGCCCATTGCGCCAGTATTCCTCGCTCCACCAGATGTTCCCGGATGTTGCGCTGTCGGTGAGCAGAGTTTGCTGAGCGGTAGCGAGCGAAAGATCCACCGGTTCCATTCCTGCCGGCAGTGGGCTTTCCACTGCGACGAACTGCCGGTCCTCGGGTACGGTGATCGTCAGGGTGACGCGATAGGTTCCGCCGACCGTCGGTTCATCCTTGCTTCCCTTCACTGGTTCCATCGAGCGCCGGATAGAGATGCCTTCCTCTGCGGGCGGCAGCGTATCGGCGGTGTAGAAGTAGGACATCAGAAGATCATAGTAGAGTTTGCCGGTGCCGTTCTTGGCGACCTTCACCTCGTTCTCCTGCCCCTTCACGAGCTGATCGAAACTGAGGACGAGATCTTCTTTGCTCATCACGTTCTTCTTCCCGATGGTGACATCGAGCATGCTCTTGCCGTTCACCTGAATGCCTGCGGTGTACGACGCATTGAGTTCATTCGTCTTCTCCAGATACTGCGTGAGCGAGAGGAGCGAGAAGGCGGTCGATTGCGTGGTATCCCAGTGACCTTCGCTGCGGATCGCGAGGAGGTAGCGCACCACGTTGGGGATGATGACGTTTTCGGAGTCTATGTGCAGAAGAGCACGGAGAACGAGTGCCGTCGTCCGGTCATTGGTATTCATCAGGTAGCCGTAACGCGGTTCGTCGGTCTCCTCGAAGTGCGTCCCGCGTCCTTCCACCTTGGCGGTATTCAGAATGTCCTTCAGAAGATCCATCGCCTTGGCATCCGCCTTGGCATTCTGGTAGGCCATCGCGAGGAAGGCCTTGGCGAAGACCGGAAGCTTGATTCTCTCCTGATCGAGATTCTTCAAGAGGCTCACATCCACCGGTCCGGTTTCCGACAGACTCCAGAGGATCATTGCGCGGTTTGCGCGGTCGATGACTTCATCTGGATTTTTGGAGCGCAGCTGTTCCTCGAGATAGCTCCGTGCGCGTGCCATCATCGTGTCGTCGATGGCGTATCCGCTCACTTTGAGCTCCTGCAGCCCGAAGAGAATATATGCCGTGAGTGCGGGGGAGCTCTCGGGGCTCTCGGACCAGAAGCCGAATCCTCCATCGCCGCGCTGGAAGGTGGAGAGGCGCTGCATTCCTCCGACGATTTGATCTTCCAACGCTTTGTCATCTATCACGGAGAAGGCCTTGAATCCCTGGAGACGGCCGAGCGCAACCCTCGGCAATACCTGGCTGATGGTTTGCTCCGCACACCCGTACGGGAACTTCAGAAGGTAGTTGAGTCCTGTGGGGAGCGTGACGGCGAGCGTGGGGGCGATGGAGACCGTGAGGGTGCCGTCCTTGGCATCCTTCTCTGAGGGCACCAGCACCTTTTCCAGTGCGACCGTATCGGTCATGCCGGTGGTCGCCACCGATTGCGGCGATCCGTAGATTTCCACGGGGAATGATTCGGTGATCTCATCTCTGGCACTGCCATTCGTCGCAAGGAACCGGAGCGAGACTTTGTCCACGGAGCTGATGGTTACCGGGAACAGGAGCTTCTGCATGCCGCTCGTGGGGATCGTGACGGTTTGTGTCAGAGAGGAGATGGGAGAGAATCCGCTTCCAGATAGCGTTACGGTGAAGGTCTCGGTATTCGGCAGGAAGTTATGAACGATAGCACCGAGCTCCACACGATCTCCGCGGACGGCGAAGCGCGGCCGCACCGGCCGGACGATGACGTGCTTGGTGGAGATGACGGTTTTCTCCGCGGCGCCGAAGAGGTTGGCTTTCGTTCCGCCGATCGTCAGGAAGTGCCAGGTGGTCAGGTTATCTGGAAGGGTGAACGAGATGCTCGCTTCGCCCTTCTCATCCGTGATGATCGTCGGATTCCAGTAGGCGGTATCCTTGAAGTTTCCGCGGGCTTTGGCTTCCGCATCATCACCGCCTCCGCCCTTCGATCCCGGCTTGTACCGTTCGATGAGGTACTGCAGCATTTCTGCGGTGTAGATCCCCAGACCCCTTTCGCCATAGAAATCCTTCACCGGATCGGGGAGGCGAAATCCTGTGAGCGCCAAGAGGCTCATATCCACGACTCCGAGCGAAAGTTCTGCGCGGACGGGTTTGCCTGCGTAGTCCGTCGCATGGAGGGTGGCCTGTACTTTCTCTCCGGGCACGTACTGCTCTTTGTCGGTGACAATGCTGAGCGCAAGACGCTTGGTTTTCGTCTCGACTCCAAGCATCACATAGCCCATTTTGAACGCAGGCATGCCGGTATCGAGGCCGTTTGTATCAAAGGTCTCGCCGTCTCTCGGCTTGATGATGACGACGGAGACGAAGGCATTGGGGACGAGATCTGCGGTGATGGGTATCCGGATCGCCTGCGCTGCCGCTTCGATGGTGATCACCTGCTTCGTCATAATCTGCTCGCGCTCCACGGTGACGAGTGCCTTCACGTTTTTGCCTTGATAAGGGGACTTCACGAGGAGGACAGCCGTATCACCTATGGCGTACTCGGGCTTGTCTGCAATGACATCGATGCGGTCATTATTCTGATGCGGCCAGTTGTAGGCGGTGTCGGACCAGGCGTAGATCGACGTCGACGCTTTGGCTTCGCGTCCGGTACTGTCCTTCGCGCTCGCCGTGACCACGAATTCCCCTCCACGATCGACGAGGACACCCACATTGGCTTTGCCCTGATCATCGGTCGTAGCCGACACAGAGCGGACGAAGGTGTCTTCCGTCGTATTCTCGTAGTAGTACTCGCCATCCACGCCCTTCTTCTTCACCGTGTTCCACTTCCGCGAAGCGAGAGAGAGGGTGACGGAGATGTTCGGCAGTGGCTTGCCGTCCGGTGTCACCGTCAGCACGTTCATCGTCGCATTCTGGCCGGGCGAGACGACGTAGTCCTGGCTCTTGATTCCGACGTACACATCCGCCTTGTGGACGATGATATCGGCGCGGTTGCTCACCACCTGATTATTGGGATCGGTGATGTCCGCTTCGATCGTCAGAATCTGGCTCGAGCTTTCGTTCTTGAAGGACGCGGGGACGGAGATCTGGAGATTGCCCAGGGCATCCAACGTTCCTTCACCCTGTGCCACAATGTCCAATGCCGGACCGTACCCAACGCAGTTCCACCAGCACCATTGATCCTGCAATCCGAACGCATACCAACCGGTCGTCACTTTGTTGAAGGTGTAGTAGCTCTGCCGTGCGCGCCACGTCACTTTAGCTGCACTCATGGGGGCGCCGAAGTAGTAGCTTCCCTGGATGGTAGCGCGGACCGTATCGCCGTCGAAAATTTCCTCCTTCTCGGGGGTGACACTCACCTTATACTCCGGCTTGCGGTAAGCGAGGACTTGGAATGTCCCGCTCACGTTCATGCCCTCGATCAGGATGCCATTCATGTAGTAATCGCCCAGCGTGGCGTTGGCATCGATGGGGAAGGAATCCGAGAAGCTCCCCATGGGGGTGATGGGCAGGGTCTTCGAGTAGACCTGCGTGCCCTCTGTGTCATTCACGGTGATGGTAATGGTCTCATCCTCTGTGGGGAGTGAGAGCTTGCCGGTATTGTCGCGGAGCCGCACGATGCCCTTGAAGTTCACGGTATCGCCGGTGCGGTAGAGCGGTCGGTCGGTGTAGAGGACGGAGTGCGTGCGCTGTCGGAAATCATTGGGCGACCAGAAATCGGTATTCATGTTGAAGGCGTAGGGTTCGATGCCGTTCTTCCAGCTGCTGCCCACGAGCGAGAAATCCCCGTCCTTCTCGGCAGTCACCCAGAATTCCGGATCATAGCCGTTGTACCCCGTGACGAATTTGCTGAGCTCGATGTCGGATTCGAAGAATCCCTCACGGTCGGTCGTTCCGGTGATGAACGTGTTTCCGTTGAGGGCATGAACGCCGATAGCGGCATCGCTAACCGGTGCTCCTGTTTTGAGATCGAGAGCCCACACGAGAAGGCGGTTGCCGGAGTACTTGATGGTGAGCCCGATCTGGGTCAGGACGAAGTACTGGTTCTCCTCGTAGGGTTTATTGTCATAATTCATCACATCTGGAGCGATAGCGCGGAAGTGGTAGATGCCGGAACCGAGCGAGGCCCCGGCAGCCTCATTGAGATCGACGGAAGTCACGCCGATCTCGTTCTTCTTCAGCTTCGGCTTCACGGACCACTCTTTCAGGACGTCGGCATTCGTCGGCTGGTAACCGGTTGTGCCGTTCTCCCGTGACCGGATGATCAGGAAATCCTTGAGGGAGAGTTTGGAGAGCGTCAGATTCACGTTCGAAGCATTCACGGTGTGCATTCTGTACACGGGTGGTTTGTCCTTCTCGAAGACACCGAATGTTCCCTTGGATTCCAGATACATGTTGGGCTGGATCGCGGGCGTTTCCACGGTGAAGGTCTGGGGCTTCTGCAGATGCTGTCCAAAGGTATCGGCGATACCGGTTCCGACAGTGACCGTGTAGGTCGTACTTGGTTTCAACGTGGGATAGGCGGTGACGCGCTTTTCCTCTGTCCATGGTTCTACACTCCATTCGAGATCATTCCATCCCTCTACACTCGGCGAAATACTGATTTGTTTATTGATCGAACCGCTCGCGACGGGATTGGTAAACTCGACGAAGAAGGTCGCTCCCTGAATGCTTGCAGAAGTTGCCTCCATTACTCCAACGGTCTGGAAATTCAGGGTGAATCCTGAGCTGCTCTCCAGTTCCCCTGCGGCGCCACGGACCCCGGGGAGAACCTTCACGGTGTAATTGGAGACGAATTGCAGCGGAGAGGCGGGAACGACGATGAGGGTGGTGTGATCGGGGACGGTATTGCCCTTTACTTCCTTTGTGCCGAATGTAACAGAAGAGTGCAGGTCTTCGACCTGCGAACCTGCGACCTGCGGAGATGAGCCCTGACTGGACGATGCCGATGTGTCCGGAGCAGGAATATTCGTTGGGCTTGGGCTGCGGAACAATTGGATCATGGGTTTCGCCGTTGCCGGATCCATCTCCTGATTGAAGGTCAGAGAGATTTCCGTCGTCGGTCCTGCGAGGACGAATCCTTCGAGGGGAGTTGTGGAGAGGACGAGCGGCCGGATGGTCTCGAATGTCCAGGAGAAATCCTCCTCCGTCTGGTCGCCTGCTACCGTCGTGATGCCCTTCGGCACATGGACGGTGTAGCGGGTGGAGGGAATCAGTGGGGAGGTTGGGACGAATTCCGCGGCAACCGTACTGAGCCAGCGCCACCGGCCGAGGGTCTCGGGGCTGATGGTCACCGGCCACTTTCCCATGCGAGCAGCGGCTGCATCACCCTGGATCTGTGTGAGCGGAACAATCGGACGATCGAAGACGATCGCGACGGTGGCATTTGCCGGGACATCGGTGGACGTAGCCGGGAAGTGCGCAGCGACTTTCGCTGGTCCGGCGACCACGAAGGTGAAGTCGAGATCGCGTCCCAGGAGTGCTCCGTCGGCTTTCTTCGCCTGACCTTTCAAGTGGAAGGCGTAGCTCTGCCCGGGCTTGAGCTTGGCTGCGGGCGTGAAGGTGAGCGTCTCATTGTCCCATGCCCACGTTCCGGAGAGTCCATCGGGAGTTTGGAGAAATTCCTGCGCACTCGCATGGTCCATGAGGGCCGGGAAGCTGAAGTGCAGGGTCGATCCTACCGAGACTTTCTGCCGCTGCGCGAAGTCTGAGAGCTGTTGGCTCCCCGGGAAGCGCAGTGTGCCCGTGATGCCCAGCCCCACGATGGCGATGGCCAGCACGATGACGAGGGCAGAGACGAATGGTCGGCGGAGGAAGATATTCGTTGAGGTATTCTTGGGGTCGTTCATAGGAGAGCGGGGGAGGGTAAGAGCATCCTACTCGAAAACTTCGCAGGATGTGAATATCCAGCGGAGATTCGTTTCGTTAACCGGCGGTTTAAACCGCCGGTTAACGAAACGACGATGCTCATTCTCCCATCTGCTTCAAAGCTGAAGTCGCCTGTGCATTCCCCGGATCGTATTTCAAAATTTCCTGAAATTGTGTGATGGCGTCCTGCGGGCGATGATCGTTGTAGAGGAGGAGAGCGAGATTGATCCGCGCTGCGGAATAGGTCGATTCGATGGCGATAGCTTCCTGATAAGCATCTTCAGCCTCTACCATTCGGTTCTGTTTCTCGAGAGCGACTGCGAGATTGAACTGTGCCTGCGGGAAAAAAGGATTGATGGCCAGGGCTTCGCGGTAGGCGGTGATGCCTTCGTCCAGCCGGTTCTCGGCAATGAGGAGTGCGCCGAGGTTGAGACGGGCAGCGGCGAATGTCGGAGCGTCAGCGATGGCTTTGCGGAAAGCATCCTCTGCATCGCTGCTCCGGCCTTCCTGCTGCGCGATGATCCCCAGGCTCAGGAGTGCGTACGGATTCTCCGGGTTGAGCGCGATGGCTTGAGAGAGTGTCGCTTTCGCCTGCGTCAGATTTCCCTGACTGCGTTGCAGGGAGGCGATATTTGCGAGGGTCTTGGATTGCGCATGGTTCAGTGCGGTTCCGCTGCGTCCTTCGTTTTCCATGATCTGCAGGGCATGCGTATAACTTTCGAGCGCCTTGGTTTCCTCCCCCTCCGTTCGCCAGAAATTACCGAGGTTATTTTCCGCGACGTACGACTCCGGATACAGTGCGAGGACATTGCCGAAGAGGGATGGGCTATCTCTCCAGAGGAGGGATTGCCGGAATGCACCGATCGCCATTAAGCCGATAATGATCATGCCTCCGATTGCGAAAGTCTTCCTGCGCTTTGGAAACTGCTGAGCGCACAGCGCAGCGATGAGACCGATGAGGAAGATGATGCCGATGGAGGGGATGTAGGCGTAGCGGTCTGATGCGAAGTACAGGAAGTCACCTTTGGCGAAGTTCCCCAGCGTGGGCGAAACCGTCACGAGGAAGAAGGCTATTGCAAAGAATATTTCACATGTCCACTTGAGGCTCAGGAGAGCGAAGACGATTAGCGCGCAGAAGAGAAGGAAAGGAATGAGAATGTCCAGCCGTGCGAGCGTCACTTCGCCTGAAAAGGGATACAGCACAGAGAGATGAATCGGCAGAAAAATCTTCTCAAGGTAGAAGACGGCGCTTCGGGGAGCCATGAGGATTTTCTCCTGAAGCGTCGAGGATCCGAGTACGCCCACTTTGCCGATCCATGCGATGATGCCGAAGAGGACGGTGAGAGCGGCGTACGGGATTTTCTCGGTGAGCATATTCCAGCTCCACCTCCTCCCTTCACGGAAATCGATCAGCAGCAGGACGACGGGGAGCGTGAGGACGGTGACCTTCGCGAGGAGGCCGAGGATCAATGCGATAAGACTCAGAATGTACGTTCCTTTCTTTCCCCCTACTCTCCAGCGCAGATAAAAGATGATGCTCCCGAGGAAGAAGAACGTGGACACGACATCCTTCCGCGCACTCGCCCACGCGACGGCTTCGGTATGCAGCGGGTGGACGAGGAAGAGGAGGCCGCAGAACAGAGGACAGAGGACTAAGGACAGAGGACTAAGGACAAAGGAGTCAGGATTGCGGTAATCAGGTTGCAGGATTTTCCGAAGTAGAAGGAAAGCAAGCCACGCAACAAGCAACGCATTGCCGATGTGCCAGAGCAAATTCTGAATGTGGTAGATCGTGGGATGTGCACCGCTGATGAGATAATCGATCTGGTAGGTGAAGAAGGTGAGAGGAATGTAGAGCTCCGGATCGTACGTCGTGAAAATGGTCTTGAGCGTGTGCGGTGTGATGCCGCGGATCGCGGGATTTTCATAGATCAGGAGCCCGTCGTCCCAGCGGACGAAGGCATTGGAGAGTGATGCTCCGTAGACGAGCAGCGCGAGGGCCGCGAAGCCTGCTATGGTCCAGAGGATGGTGGAACGTTTCACGGGGGTACTGTAGCTGGTTAGCTTCTTAGGTTGTAGCTGGTTAGCTTCTACGTGTGTAGTTATTCAGCATTATTTGGACAACAAAAAGGGAAGAGCATGAGTGAAAGTGCATGTGGGAAACCTAAAAAGCTAATCAGCTATTCTCCGCATCTGCTTCCTCACCACTATCAGCAAAGCTCCTGCCGCCGCGAACACCACCACCCACTCCGTCGGACCCGTGCTCGGTTCTCGTAATGGCTGAACGCTGCGGATCGGGGCTCCGCTGTGCAGTGTTTCTTTGGTTGCAGTCTTCGCTCCTGCTGAAGTGCTCTTTCCGGTATTCGCCTTCGCGGTGCCGACGGTGTAGGGGTTGGTGGGGAGCTGGGTATTGGCAGTCTTTTGCTTCGGAACTTGTGCATTGTTCGTGATGGACGCACTGCTCTCCGGAGTTCCAGTATTTGCGGCAGAGGTCTTCTGAAGGACTGCGGAACCTGTCACGGAGGAGCTCTGTTGATTTGCCGGAGGTGCGGCGAACGGATCGGCGCTGCCCGATCCGATGGGGATATCCGCTATGGAGGCAGCCGGATCTTCCGTCGGCGAAGAGGAGGAGGTCGCGGAGTCTGTCGATGGTAATGCGGCACGGAGCGCTTCGGCGAAAGTGGATCCTTTAGTGTCGGCTGCTGATTCCACTGGGGTTTTCTTTGCGAGCGAAGAATTCTTCGTGTTTTGGAAAGGCAGGCCATCGGATCCCGCGAACACCGCGAAGCCGATGCTGGCAGCCAGCAGGATTCCGGTGATGGCTGCAGGTTGCCGCGAGAGGGAGCGCTTGGGATGTGCAGGAGGGGTAATCGTCGTCGGGGAACGCACCGATGCAGGAAGAGATTCCTCCATGATGCGCACGGGGACGGCTTGGGCTTTCTTGCCTTGAGCATCGCCATCCGTCGTTTGCCAATGAGGATGGATCGGACTCATGAGTGGAGGGTATCGGGCAGCTGACGGAGTGCGATGATCTGTCGCCTCGATGCGAGGATCGTTCCGGCGACAGCTGCGAGGAGGAGGATGAGCGCGAGGTCGGACGATGCCCCCGTTTCGCCCGAGACGGTTGTGCCCTGCTTGTCCGAGACGATGCGGCCGGTGAGCGGAGAGGTGGAGCTCTTGGGATTGCCTACTTCGATGGCGACTTCTTGGCTGAAGGCAGATTCTTCATTGCCCGCATTGAGCGCCCGGATCGCGAAGTAGTAGGTCACTTTTTCCGGCAGGGCGTGCAGTGCGTAGTCTGTTGCGGAGGAGGTGACGGTGCGGCGCTGGATGTACCGTCCCGACGTCGTTCCGTAGTAGATGGTGTAGGCTTTTAGCTGGGCGGAGGGGAGGGGATCCCAGGCGAGAGCGACGGTGCTGCCCTGTGTGGTGAGCCGGAGATTCTGGATTTGTAATGTGGTGAAGGACGTGCGCGTCGGTTGCCCTGCCGGACTGGAGCTCCTGGCTGAGCTCATACTACAGAGACCATTTGTACAGCTGCCCTTCAGACACTGATTGCCGGTGAGGCAGGCACCACCTTCGGGGATTTTGATCACATCCCCACGACAGACACTCTGCGTGCAGAGTGCGCTCCGACAGTCACTGTTCTTCGCGCAGACGGATCCGTCGGGAAGGAGTGCCGCGGCGGTAGAGTGTGAAGAGGACGAAGCTGCAGTCTCTTTTGCACAGAGGGAAGAGCAGAGGTCTCCGGGAAAAAGATTGCCGTCGTCACATTCTTCACCTGTCTCGATGATCCCATTACCGCAGACGGCTACGATCGCGGTGCCGGTAGTCGATGATGGCGAAGAAGCCGCAGGTGTGTTCATGGCAAGCGGTAATGGGTTCGGAACGAAATCGGAGATTCCTCCTTCCGCATTCTGCTGAGAAGAGGATGCAATCGGAGCAGTGGGGTGCTCGCTGTCGAATATGAGGAGGAGAGCTCCGGGCATCTGGAGCTCCACACCTTCATTCTCGGTGGGAGTCTTCTTCACGACCAGTGTGGTGTGCCCATCCAGCTTCACATCGAAGAAGCTGAGGACGTCCGGTCCGGCGCTCTCTGGGATCGCCTTCACGCGCATTTTGATCCGAGCGACGATCACTTCTTTTACCCACGGTTCTTGGCCGGTCGTTGCACTGTCTTCTAGGACGATGAATCCATCGGTCTGCGAAAAGATATTCGTGCCCGGGGTCGGGATGGGGAGCACGGGTTCGATAGATATCCCTTCAAGTATGGAGGGATTGTAGGCAATCCATGCTCTCGCCTGAACGATATTGCGGAGAGTCGGGTTCTGGATTACCAGATCCATATCCAGCACATCGTCCACCTTCAGAGCAGGAGTCTTCTGTGTCTGCGGATCGGCTACTTCGAATGTGGGACACGGCTGAACATCATTGTTGGAGGATGCTTCGCAATGCGGACGCAGGAACATGCCCATGGAAGATGGTGCCGCAGCTTGCAGAGTAGGAGCTGCCAGCATCCCGATGACGAGAAGTGCGGGGAGCAAGATCGCGAGCCGGGACCTTCGGGGGAGGGCGAGGGAGGGGGTCATGAGAGGAAGGGGCCGTGTTCGGTCAGGGAATGCTGCGGAGGATCCGCAGGGCGTCATCGACTGTGAGCCGGCCATTCCCATCGGGATCGGCCTGCAGCTGGGCGGGCGTGGCGACCTTGTAGCCCTGGACGATCTCCAGGACTTCGATCGCATCCCGCGCATCGATGACTCCATCCCCGTTCAGGTCTCCTGCATGGATCGGTGAACCTGCCTCGATGAGTGTGATCGGGCGAACGTCACCGGCGGATTCGATACCGACGACGAAGGATGCCGCGACGCACAGACTCGCGAGGAGGCCGATGCGCAGGAACTGCCGCGAACGAGTGGAGAGATGTGTGTGCATTTCTCTCCAGAATAGCACAAATCGGGTTTTGGCTCCATTGAGGGGGATGGACTGAAATATCATTCTGGTGTTTTATATATATAAATATCATATTTTTGATCGATTATTGCCGATTTTTTGATTTGCGAATTGCGATTTTTGCAACCAATCGCCATTCGCAAATCTACCAATCGCAAATGCAGTAATAATTCGCTCTTCCGCTCCATACTATTCTCCATCAGGATATCCCCGTGCCTTCCCCCAATCTCTTCGTCTTCACCGGTGAGAACTCCTGGGCCATGCAGCAGGAGCTCCATCGTTGGACGAAGGAATTTCGCGAGAAGCACGGCGAGGAGAATCTTCTGCGCATTGAAGTACGCTGGGCAACAGTTTCTTCCCTCTGCGACAGTATCGCGACAGCGCCGTTCATCGCTTCTCGCAGGCTCGTGGTCTTCGACGGTATTCCCTTCGCTGTGACCAAGAAGGATGAGGATGATGATCAGGATGACGGGAGCGGCAAGGATGATGCACGCGAAGCGATGGCCACCGTCCTCCGGTCTCAGCACCCCGATGTCATTCTGCTCTTCGCCGCGCCCAAGCCGGATAAGCGATTGTCGGTTGTGAAGGATCTCCTGAAGGTCGCGACGGTGAAGGATTTCCCTCCTCTTGTCGGTGAACCGTTGCGACGATGGATGCGCGAGGAACTCGCTCGATCTTCTGCCTCCATTGCCGAGGATGCCCTTTCTTTGTTGATCGATTACGTTGGAGAGGACCAGATGCCGATGGCACAGGAATTGCAGAAGCTCTCCCTTTTTGCCTCCGGTCGGCAGATCACGCGTCAGGACATCGAGACCCTCGTCTTGCCTTCTGCCGAGCGCAACAGCTGGACATTGACCAATCTCCTGCTGGAAGGACACACGCAGGAAGCTATCCGCTTCACCAGGGGTCTTTTGGAGCGCGGTGAGAATCCGCAGAAGATCTGGAATGCCAATATTCTCTGGCTGATTACCAATCTCGTCGCTATTGCCGCTGCCGTACAGGACGGCCTGCATTCTCCCGATGCCATCGCCAGTGCGCTCGATATCAAGCCTGGGACGGTGCGCTTTCTCCTTCCGCTCGCTCGCCGCTGCTCTGCCGCCAGTCTCTCGCGCCTCCTCGATCGCATCGTCGATATGGATATCGGGCTGAAGACGGGTGGATACCGCGCGACGGCCGAATCGGTGCAGGAGCTGGAAGTGCTGATCGATCGGAGTTTGCTGTGTATCGGGGAGGCGGCGGGGGGATGATGTCTATTAAAAAATCTAACAACATCATGAACATTCGGCCTTTCATTCAATCAGAGTAAACCGGAGCGTTTACTTATGTCCTCTCCACCCGCAGGGGGAGAGAGCCTGCCCTGAGCTTGCCGAAGGGGTAGGGTGAGGGGTGCAGCGGCGAAGCTTGTATGACTATTTGAATTTCATAGTTTCTTCTCAATGGATACGTTGCCTGATTTGAAATATAGAAGAATTTCTCACAGAACAGTTCATAGTACACCGCGCACAGCTTTTCATTGTTCCAGTCCATAAGCCCCTGTAATGCAAGCAGTTCTCTGCGATCATATTCGACGAAGAACATCCGGGAATCCGTTCAAAATTCCCACAATTAGAAGAATCAATTGGAGAAATTTCTCTTTCCGGTTCCATCAGCTCTGAACCCATAAACCTCTGGTTGGTACACAGAGAATTTTACGCTTCTTTCGCGCACTGCAACGAGAATGGCGGAGATAATGGAGGGGCTGAAGGACTGGAGATTTTCTGCGTATTGGAGAGATGGCGGGTGGGGTGTGTGTTGTTCTGGAAATTCTGAAAAACTTCGAAATGTATTAGTGAGCGGAGCCTGTGCTGCCTGCCCTGAGCTTGTCGAATGGGAGCCGGGTCGAAGCTTGAATTATGCACTGCGCCAATTTGTCATAGTTCGATGCTTCGATCTTCTCAGCACAGGCTCGGCTCACTATGACAAATTGGCAGTTGATCAGTGGATCCTACAGGCATTCATTAAGCGCCCTTCCCCTGAATCTTCTCCAAGATCTCCGAGGCGGCAGAATCTTCCTGTTCCTTGTGTTCCTGCTCCCTCTTCGCACGGTCATCGCGCTTCTTCTTGCGCTCGTCATCCGTTGCCGTGAGGAGCTTGTCGGTACCGATCTTCTCGATTTCCTTCGCGTACTTCTGATCGATGGCCGCCAGCTGATCCTTCTCGTTGGTGAGGATGTCCTTGAGATTCTGGATTTGGTCCGGGGTCATCACGGGAAGGATATTCACCCAGTACTGCCGCTCCTCGTCATTCATGCTCTCGGATCCCAGTATCAGTGCGATGAGCTCGGGGAATTTCGCCTTGAGATCGTCGGGGATGGTTACGGCCGGTGGAGCTTTCTGATCAGCCACGGGGGAAGAGTACGCGGAGAGCGAGTAAGTTTCTAGTTGTTGGTTATTAGTTTCTAGTTTGATGCAAAAAGGCTCTGATTAATGAAGAGCACAATCAGAAAAAAAACTAATAACTAATAACCAGTAAACCAGTAACTCGTCACGCCACCTTCACAATCTCATACTTAAACACTCCTCCGGGCGCGATCACATCCACGATATCGCCTTTCTTCGAGGAGAGGAAGGCCTTGCCGAGAGGGGATTCGTTGGAGATTTTCTTGTCGATGGGATTGGCTTCCGTCGAACCGACGATGGTGTACGTCTCGGGCTCTTCGCGCGTCGACTTGTTGCGCACGGTCACCGAGGAGCCGATTTCCACAGCGCGGTGGTCCGTCCTCTCGGAGATGATCTTCGCACTTTTCACTTTGCGCTCCAGCTCCATGATGCGTCCTTCCACGAAGGCCTGCTCGTTCTTCGCTTCTTCGTACTCGGAATTTTCGGAAAGGTCTCCGTAGGAGATCGCTTCCTTCAGGCGCTGAGCCACTTCGCCGCGGCGGACGGTCTTGAGGAGCTCCAGTTCTTCCTGCAATTTCTTCAATCCCTCGCGCGTGACGAGCGTTTGATCATCATCGCCGGCGGTACTGCTGCTTCCGCTGCTGGAGGAATTGTCTTGTAGAATTTCTTCCGGGAGGGTGAAATCATCCATGTCTGGCATTGTGGCGAGGGGAATGAGAGTACGGAGAGTGTACGGATGGATTCGCCTACTGGCAAGCGGATAGCGTGTAGCGTGTAGCGCGTAGAGAAGAGCAAAAGTCGTCGTTGATTCTCAATTTCCTCGCTATCCGCTATCCGCTAATCGCTATTCGCTGGTTAAAAGATCCGGCCACGCCAGCAGCGGCAACGCCTCGGTATCTTCGCGAGCAATCGCTTCCACGATGCGCTTGAGGAGCTGGACGTTGGTGACGAGCGGGATGCCGTGGTCTGTTGCGAGGCGACGGATGAAGTAGCCGTCGGTCTGCTCGGTGGCGCTGCTGTGGGTGGGGATATTCACCACCAGATCCACTCTGCGCTCCGTGAGGTACTCGCGAATATTGGGGCTGCGGGGTTCCGAGACTTTGTGGAGGAGGACGCTGGGGATTCCGCGGGATTCCAGGAAATCGTGGGTCCGGCCTGTAGCGAAGAAGACGAAGCATTTTTCCTGGAGCGTCTTCATCGCCGGGAAGAGATCGATCTTGTCTTCCAGATGTCCGACGGTGAGGAGGATCGAGCGCTTGGGGAGTTTGAATCCGACCGCGAGCAGTGCGAGGAGGAGTGCTTGTTCAGCGTTATCCCCGAAGCAGGCCACTTCGCCGGTGCTGGCCATCTCCACGCCCAATCGTGGGTCTGCACCTTTGAGTCGTGAGAAGCTGAATTGTGCGGCCTTCACGCCGACGTGATCCAGATCCACGGTCTGGTAGTGCTTGTCCGTTGGAGCTTTGCCCAGCAATGCCTGGGTCGCGAGGGTCGCGAAGTTGATCCCCGTTACTTTGCTCGCGAAGGGGAAGCTGCGGCTGGCGCGGAGGTTGCACTCGATCACCTTCAGGCGGTTCTCCTTGGCGAGGATTTGGATATTGAACGGGCCGGAGATATTCAGTCCTGCTGCGATATTTTTGCCGATGTGTTTCACCTGACGGAGGGTCTCCAGATTGACGCGCTGCGGCGGGAGCACGATGGTGGCGTCGCCGGAATGCACGCCGGCATTCTCCACGTGTTCGGAGATCGCGTAGAGGAGGAGTTTGCCGTTCTGCGCTACCCCATCAAATTCTATCTCTTTGGCGCCGATTTCGAATTTGGAAATGACGATGGGCGCCTCCTTATTCACGAACGCCGATCGCTCCACGTAATCCTGCAGATCATCCCGGGAGTGGACGACGGCCATGGAGGCACCGGAGAGCACGTAGCTGGGTCGGACGATCACCGGATAGCCGACGGACTCTGCGAATGCCGTAGCAGAATCGATTTCCGAGAATTCCTTCCACTCCGGCTGGTCGACCTTGAGAGTATCCAGGAGGGAGCTGAACTTGTGCCGGTCTTCCGCGCGGTCGATATCCGCAGGGGCCGTGCCGAAGATGGGGATACCCGCAGCGGCGATCTTGGGCGCGAGGGAATTGGGGATCTGTCCGCCCATGGAGACGACGATGCCTGCAGGATGGAGCAAATCTGCGATATCCCGCACCCGTTCATCCGTAAGCTCATCGAAGAAGAGCGCATCGCATTCGTCGTAATCCGTGCTGACGGTTTCGGGATTGGAATTGATCATCGCTACCTTGTACCCCTGGCGACTCAATTCGTGAGCAGCTTGCACGCAGCACCAGTCGAATTCCACGGAGGAGCCGATGGAATAGGGACCGCCGCCGAGAACCACGGCGTAGCTTTGAGCTTTGAGCTTTGAGCTTTGAGCTGCGGATATTTCTCTTTGGATTGATGTTTCTCGAGAAGTATCGGTGACCTCAGATGATCGAGACGTATTCAAGCTCACAGCTAATCGCTCAAAGCTCATAGCTTCTCCGGCGCCATCAAACGAAACATCATTCTCCGTCCCATGATACGTGAGGTACAGATAGTTCGTCTTCGCGGGGAACTCTCCGGCGAGGGTGTCGATCTGCTTCACCACGGGCAGAACACCACTGGTGAGGCGAAGCTCCCGAATATCTCCCGGGGAGCGGTCGGTGAGCTTGGCAATGGCGCGGTCCGAGAATCCCATGCGCTTGGCGTGCCGGAGGAGGGGAGTGGTGAGGCCGCCACCGACTCTCGTCTGTTGCAGTGATGACGCAACGTCTGCGCAGCTATGGATTCTTTCCAGGAACCAGCGGTCGATTCCCGTTGCGATGGACGCCTCATCGACGGACCATTCACCGGCAAGGGCATTGGCCAGCGCGAAGATGCGGCGGGGGGTGGGGCGCTTGAGCTCGGCGATGAGGTCTTTGAACTTCATCGAAGACGGATAGAGTCCTTCTTCCCCGATATTCAGCATGCGGATCGCTTTCTGGAGCGCTTCTTCGAATGTGCGACCCAGGGCCATCACTTCGCCGACAGACTTCATCTCGCTCGTCACTCGCTCACTCACATGGCGGAATTTCTGCAGATCCCAGCGGGGGACCTTCACCGCGACGTAGTCCAGCGCCGGTTCGAAATCCGCGCAGGTGACCTGGGTGATGGCGTTGCGCAGCCCCGGCAGGGTGTAGCCCATCGCGAGCTTGGCGGCGATGAAGGCGAGTGGATAGCCCGTGGCCTTGGAGGCGAGTGCGGAGCTGCGGCTGAGGCGCGCGTTCACCTCGATCACCCGATATTTCCGTGACCGGGGATCCAGCGCGTACTGGATGTTGCACTCCCCGACGATGCCAAAGTGCCGGATCACTTTCAGGGCGATGGACCGGAGCATCTGGTAGTCCTCGTTGTCGAGAGTTTGGCTGGGAGCGATGACGATGGATTCGCCGGTGTGGATCCCCAGCGGGTCCACGTTCTCCATGTTGCAGACCGTTATGCAATTGTCGGCGGTATCACGCACCACTTCGTATTCGATTTCCTTCCAGCCGGTGAGGTCTTCTTCCACGAGGATTTGTGGAGATTCCACGAAAGCGACTTTGCACAGATCCTTCAGCTCCGCTTCGTTCATCGGTCGGCCGGAGCCCTTCCCTCCCAGTGCGAAGGCTCCACGGATGATCACCGGGAACTTCAGCTCCTGCGCAGCCTTCAGCGCCTGATCGAGCGATTCGCAGGCGAAGGACCGCGGGACATCCACGCCGATCGATTTCAACTCCGCATTGAAGAGTGCACGGTCTTCGGTTTTGCGGATACTCTCCACGGGTGTGCCGAGCACCGCGACGTTCTGTGCCCTGAGCACGCCGCTGTCTTCCAGGCCGATGCCGCAGTTGAGTGCCGTCTGTCCGCCGAAGCTCAGCGCAATCGCATCCGGATGCTCCTTCTCGATGATGCGTGCGACGAAGGACGGCGTGACGGGGATGAAGTACACGCGGTCGGCCAGGTCCCAGCTCGTCTGGTTGGTGGCAATATTCGGATTGATGAGGACGATGCGCGCACCTTCTTCTTTGAAGGCTTTGATCGCTTGGCTGCCCGAGTAATCAAACTCTCCCGCCTCGCCGATCTTCAGCGCTCCGGAACCGAGGAGGAGGATGGTTTTTCCTTGATACTTCCCTTTGTTTCCTGAACTATTTTTGGAAAAATCATCCCCGTCGCCCTTCTGAGGGCCGCGGGGGCCGAGACTTTGGAAACCTGTCATATCTGCGGCAGGCTAGCGGCGGGTCGAGATTGAAGCAAGTGAGAATACGATACTTCTGAAGGCTAAGTACATTTGTCACAGTGAGCGAGCCTGTCCTGAGCCGGGACGAGGGATCGAACTGCGACAAATGTACGACTTTCTTCAAATGACATAGTTTGATGCTTCGGTTCAGCTCAGGTCAGCTCCATCACCATGACATTTTTCAGAGGATCCATTACACTTCTCCCATGCACCGCTTCTTTCTTCTTCCATTGTTGTTCGTTCCAGTCATCGCCTTTGCCGCATCAGGAGAGTCGATGCTTTCCCCGCAGCTCCAGCAGACGCTCGATCAGTTTCTGCAGGCGCAGAGTGATCGCCTGCAGAGTGCGACGAGGGAGGGGAGTGCCGATCTATTTCCCGCCGAAGGGAGCGGAGCGGCGAAGGTTATTCTTCCAGCATCTCCCTTCATCATCGCGAAGGTGGATGGCTATCCTGTCACATTCACGGATGTTCCTTCCGATGCGTGGTTCGCGCCGTTCGTTCGCGAGATCATCGAGCGCACGATCGTCTCGGGCTATCGCGATACCAATGGACTTCCCAAGGGTCTGTATGGTCCCGTCGACAATGTGACCGTCGGTCAACTGGCGAAAATTGCCGTGCAACTTTCCGGAACAGATACGAGTGTGTGTCAGCAGACGATCAAGAATCGCACTGCATCGGGGACGTGGACCGAGCCGTATGTCCGTTGCTGCGAGAAGCGCGGTTGGTCTCTGTACTCCGGTGGATCGGTGGATACATTGCGGCCGGCGACGCGCGCTGATGTTGTGCTGACGGTGCTTCAGGCGCTTTCCGCTAAGATGCAACTCAGGACAGGCAAGGTCTTCACTGACGTTGATAGCTCCATCGAGTTCGGTGCAGCGATCGAAACAGCAGCGACAGATGGTGTGGTGTCGGGGTATACGGATGCTGAAGGCAAAGCTACGGGCCTCTTTGGTCCGAATAATCCGGTGAATCGTGCGGAGGTGGCGAAGATTGTGACGAAGGCGCTGCAGATCTATGGGGTAGAGCAGTGATTGTTCTGATTACGGGTAAGGTGAGCATCAGATTTACGATTTGAAATTTGCGAATTGCGATTGAATGTCCTGCAATCGCAATTCGCAAATCTCGCAATCGCCAATCCGTTCATCGGTGATGCGCCCTCACAAAATTCATCACTTTTCCTTCGATGCGGCTCAAGTTTTGCCATTGCACGACCATGGCTCCGGCGATGATAATTGCCGCACCTAACGTTTGGTACCACGCAACAGTTTCCCCCAGATAGAAGTGTGCAAAGAGCGCACCACCTGCCACCGTCAGTGTGGAGAGGAGAGAAACGGTGGCAATCGGGAGGTGTTCGATTGCTTCGTAGTAACTGAAGACCAGAAGAAAGCGAGAGATGAATCCGTAGGAGAGGAGCGCGAAGATGAGCTCGACGGGGAATTGCGATACCTCAGACAGGAAGGAGCGCGTGATGAATGGTGAGAGGAGGAAGAAGAAGGTGAGAGCAGTCAGCGAGCGGGTGACGATGATGATTTGCGGTGGCAGCGATCTGAGATATTTCCCGATGATTGTTCCACCGACGGCATAGCAGATGCAGGCCAGTATTATGGATAAATCCCCTGATTGGAGCTCCAGCCCGTCGGTGAATCCTCGCAGCGCGACCGTGATGATGCCGAGGAGGATGATCATCCCGCCGATCCAGTGACTGCGACGCAGGGATTGATGGATGATGAAGACGCCGAAGATCATCAGGAAAAGCATTTCGGTCATGCCGAAGAGCTCAGTATTCACTGCGGATGTCCGCTGCAATCCCGTAAACCACAGTACCGGTCCGAGAATGCCGTTGATGGTTCCTGCGGTGATGAGTGGCAGAAGCAATGACCGTCGCATGCTGCAGAGCTTCTCCCAGATCGGGACGATACCGAAGGAGAGGAGAGAGAAGAGGAGAAGGCACAATTCACTCAGGAAGAGCATCGAGAGCGGCGAGAACGTCTCGCCGATCTGCTTACCGAAGGATGCATTCGTCGAACCGGAGAGGATCATGATCCCAAGCGCAATCCAGCCCACAGTCCTTGCACGAATGTACCGATGCTCACGCCTGGTTGGAGTAACGAGGATTGCAGTGGTGGTGTGCATTTCGATATATATTATAGCATACTATGATAATATTGTATATTCAAGGCTGAGAGGGTTTTGGTCATTGGTTTTGGGTTTCTGGTTGTGCTGTGAATGAATCAAAAATCATTTATACTCGGCGTGTTCTTTCTCACATCTGCCGCTGTGGTGAAATGGTAGACACGGGGGACTTAAAATCCCCTGTCCCCAAAAGGGACATGCTGGTTCGATCCCGGCCAGCGGCACCATTCGACTCGCTGTTCGCTGCGCGAACAGTTCGCTCATGGTCCTCACACCTTTGGTGCTTGGGCCACTTTTCCATGCAAGCGAGTCGAATAAAGATACATGAGGTGGATTCCTTCATCTTCGACAATTCCCGCCAATATTCTTGCACTTTGAACGCATAAGGCTACCAGTACTCACTGACCAGATAATAAGGATGATCAGCGAGAAAGGTGTCTTTTCTGGTTGTTGTATCAAAACAACAAAGAGAAGAATGACGACGATGATGAACACAAATTGCAGAGCCCACCCTTGCCATGTTATCGGGTAATACCCGACCCGACCATGTGGACCGAACTTCCTCCATATGAACCAAGGATTTGTAGAACGAGGCATGTATGTATCATGGCAATAATTCAACGCGCTGATGAGTCTTGATCCACATCATCACGAGATATGCTGTGTGAAGACGTGTGCGACCATTCCTATTTCGTAGGCGTTGGCGCAGCCGCTGCCGCAGGTGGGCTCGTCTTTGCGGTGCGAGCGCTGTCTGCAATTTGCTTCGAAATGGACTGGATCTGTTCACTCACTGTCGCGAGTGCCGGACTGAGTGTTTTTGCGCTGGCAGCCAAATTCCAAGCATCCCCACAGAGGCGAATCGCATCGTCGTACTGTTGGCTCACCCCTGCGCGGAAACCTCGGACAATGGCACGGAATGATTCGGTGACCTTCAGTGCACCCTGAACTATGGAATCATTCGACGCAGTAGCATTTGCGCCACGGGCAGCGATAAGTGCTCGTGCAGATGCGTACTCAGCCTGTTCCAAAGTTTGCGGATTTAAGTTGCCGAGGACGACGAGGATTTCGCTTTCCGCTTCAGAGAGAAGAGCTTGGGTCCTTCTTCCGTTGCGATACATGATGTAACGGTAGAGCAGGAGGGCAGTGTCACCGCGTGTCAGTTCTTGACCTGGCGCCAGAGTGCCATCCTTGCTTACCATAGTCAGCGAAGCGGAGAGAGAGTAGCGGAGGTAGGGATAGTACCAGGCAGAGGTATCCGTGACGTCCGTTGCGAGAGGGAGCTTTATCTCGCTATAAGTGTTGGGATCGATTTTGTAGGCCAAGAGGAGCATTTTGATGAATTCCATCTTTGCAATAGGCTTCGCACCGTTGAACTGGGGTTTCGTCGGAGGACCGTCGATGATCTTGTTTTGGCGTGCTGCTTCTACATAGGGCAAATACCAGTCCGTAGGTTTCACATCTGTGAAAGGAGTCGTGGTGAGGAGTGCGAGTGATTCCTTTTTGATGAGCGGGGAAACGATCATTTTGATCGCTTCGGCACGACCGACTTTTTGATTTGGATGAAATGTCCCATCGGGATACCCTCCGATGATTCCTTGCGACTGAAGGAACTGTGCAGCTTCCCCAAGGGCTGATTTCTGATCAATATCCTTAAAGATTACCACTGGAACAACAGGGGCTATTGCCTGTGAATTGCTGGCACTCTGGGCGCTCGCGATGATGGGCAAAGTGAGAGAAAGTGCGAGGATCGAGGCGAATAGGCGGGTGATGAGGAAATTGGTCATAGTACAAAAGAAGGGAAAAGCCGAATCATAGGAATACTATCAAGCTTCTTCTTTCGCGTGCAATGTGTTTCTCTCGCTCCCAAAGCACATTTATCGTGTTGAACGGAATATAGACAAATATCAAGCAATGTGTTATAATTAAAGAACATAAACATGAATATACAAAAAGTCTATATTTGGCCACTCTTTACGCTCATAGGTGTTGTGGGACAGCTCTGCTATCCACCAGCTCATGCTCTTGCCGCTGCGAGTCCGTCTTATCAGCTCTACGATTCTCAATTGAATTATGGTGAACGCGGAACCGAGGCTTCGCAGACCTATCAGCTTAATGAGAACGGCGTGACGTGGATTCAACAACCTGTCACGGGCACTCACTTTAAAATTGTCAGTGGTTTCACTCCTTCGATTGTCTCGTCTTCCAGTAGCTCGATTTCCTCTATGAGTTCAGCTTTGTCGATTCTTTCTTCATCATCCATCATCACTGTCGCACCTCCGACGGAACAGCCAGGTGGTCATAGGGGTAATCGGGGACCATCACCCATGCCGCCTTCCTATCATCCTGCTGCGACTCAGTCTTCCTCGTCCTTCTCTTCATCCTTTTCCTCTTCGTATTCTTCTCAATCGAACGATATTGATTCAGGAATATTATTGGTATCTTCCTCGAGCATTTCCCGTATTTCGCACATTGTTTCTCCTCAGCATGGTGCTGCGTATCCATCCGGTAGATGTCTTGTGCCAGCTCATGTATCGAGCGTGTATGGAGCATGTTTGCTTCCGGAAATGTGGAGTCTCTTTGGTCTCCTGTGTGCCATTCTCGAAAGTGTACTCCTCATAATCATTCTTGGCAGAGAGAAGAGAAGGCATGCCCGACATTCACAAAAACATGTATGAAGGTATCCTCAGCCATCACCAGGCTCTGTCTCTCTCTTCTTACGATCGTAGCGCTCGGGGGTATAGCGCATGTTGCCTACGCTGCCTTGATCACTGTTCCTCAGACGATGGTCTACAATGGTCATTTGCTGAGTAACACGAACTCACCCATTACGACACCGCATACCATTCGCTTCAGTCTCTGGAAGAGCAGCGACCATATCATTGGAGATACGACATCCACAGGCGCAGTACGTACATCATCAAGGAATTACGCGGGATGGAGCGAGATCCTTACCGTGACGCCGGATGCCAATGGGTACTTCAGTGTTCATCTGGGTAGTGCTGTTCCATTCCCTGATATGTCGACATTCTCTTCTGTAGAGCTTCAGTCTCTTTTTCTTCAAATAGAGGTCAAAGCTTCTCCAGAACCGCAATCTTCATACGAGCTCCTTGATACTAACCCTTCGAGCGACACGATCGATCGATCTCCTTTGCTCTCTGTGCCCTTCTCCCTCAACGCCGACATGGTCGATCAGCACCATGTGGGTACGGGCAGTGGGGCACTTCCTGTCCTAGGTAGTGGGGGGCTTATGACCGAGCAAGCCATTCCCGGTGGAACATCTGCAGCCGGATTCGTCATCGATGCAGATGGATCAAAGTCTAGTGGCTCGATTGATCTCACTTTCGGGGGTCTTCTCGGTAAGAAGCTCTCCTACAACATTAACGCAAATCGTTTCGAGTTTAATGCTCCGCTGAATATCCGGGGGGATTTGACGGTCACAGGGTTGATTAATGGTATCGATATTACGAACATCGCAACGTCATCCGACAACTCGCATCTCAAGGCCAGTAGTGGTGCTGGCCTGACGGTCTCGGTGGCACGAGGAGACTACCGTTTGAATGGTACCACGACGCAGTTCGTAGGATCGGGGGCCGTCGCCCTTCAGGACAATACGACCAATTACATCTTCTTCACGTCTGCAGGTCTTTCGGTGAACACTACCGGTTTCCCCACTGGTCAGAGCTACATTCCCGTTGCTTCAGTAGTCACATCCGTCGGGTCCGTTGTCACTGTCACCGATCGACGCACCTTCAATAGTGATGACCGCGAGAAAGATCTTCTTTTACCTTTCCACCCATCGTATCCTGGGGCAGCCTACGTTGCCGATGGTTCGGAGAACGTCGGACGATTGTTCGTGAATAGCGATGATCTCACGGGCATGAATTACTACCACTGGGTATCGACGAAGACGTCACTGCAGGACTACGACATTGTGCTGAAGGTAACGGTCCCCCCCAATTTCAATACTTGGAAAGACCCTGCTATTCAGATTTCGTATCGCAGTGAGACAGGGTTAGTCACTGACAATAAACTTGATATAACCGTCAGCGATACCGCGGGTAATCCGGTCACACTCACGGGCACAGCGCAGAATCTTATGGGCACCAGCTGGACAACTGTCGATTTGGGGATCAGTGGATCTCCTCAGTGGACACCAGGTCATGATTTCAAAATAGTACTTAAGCTATCCTCAAAGGACAGCCATTTCATCGAATTAGGAACTCTGAAGGCATCTATGAAGACACTAAATTAATAACACTAATATGATGTAGTGCAAGTTGTTGTCTGATGACACAAATATCAAAAAGAGTTATCATATTAAGAAATACCAACAAACTCTTTAATGAAAAAACAAATATCTCCACACATCGCTCGACGGTGGACGCAGAAGGTCTGCGCGTCCGCGATGGCACTCCTCCTGTTCATTCAGGTGGAATCTGCGCTTGCAGCATCCTCGTGGAATCCTACACTGCTCGTGAATACAGAATCCTTCCAGACGATTGATAGTGGTGATGGTGCTACGAATATTGAACTGCGTTTTGGAGAGACATTGAATAGGAAGCTTATCTTCGATGTCACGGCTAGTAGATTCGTTTTCACGCAGCCGGTGTGGATCATGGGAAATTTGACGGCGACTGGGGCATTGAGCGTGAAAGGAGTGATGTCGGGTACGACTCTCCGTGTCGATAAAAATGCTGATATCTGGGGCAACCTCTCCGCGAGCGGTACGACGAACTTCAAAGGAGCGGCAACATTCGGATCCACCATTAAGCTCAATGCAATTACGTACACCTTCCCGTCGACACAAGGGAGTGCCAATGACGTCCTGACGACCAATGGTTCGAATCCTGGCACTTTGAGCTGGACCAGCCCAGGCGCTCTTTCACAGGGCACCAATGATGCTCGTTACGTCAAGAAACAGGGAGACACTATGACGGGAGCCTTGAAAATCGCAAACGGGGCAGGTCTCACGGCATCCGGATCGATTCTCACAGACACAAACCTCACGATCAATCGTCTTAATAAGAATCAGGATGCTGTCTTGACCTTCGGGAACAGTGTCACAGCTCAGAATTTGACGTACAGTGCCGCAAGATCCCGCTTCGAATTCAGCGGTCCTGTTCGAGTGAACGGTAACATGTCTGGTACGACCTTAAACGTCGATCAGAATGCGACAATCGGTGGCAGCATGAGAGCGAGTGGAGATGTCACTGCCAGTGGAAGTATCAATATCGAGAGCAATCTCGCAGTGGGAGGAACCATCAAATTGAATGGTGTGACATACACCTTCCCGAGTGTGCTCGGTGCGACTGGTACCATCCTCCGTACCGATGCCAGTGGAAATCTGACATGGTCCAAGAGCACGGGTGCTGGTAGCGGAAATATACTCTCCTTGAATCCGCAGTACTCCGATGCTGTTTATTTCTCGAGCGGCTCCACCACTATCGGACAGCTGACCTACAACTATGACACGGTAAACAAGCAGAACTACTACCGATGGACATCCTCCAGGACTGCGCTCAATGATTACTGGATCTCTGTGCGCGTGAAGGTTCCCAAGACCTTCCTACGCTGGAATGCTAGCCCCGCTCCTATTACTTTTACGTACCGCACAGGTGACGCGAGCAATACCAAGAACTACGCCTCTGTTCGTCTGCTTGATACTGCTGGTGTGAATGTCCCATTGACCAGCGGTGAACTCCTCGCCAATACATCCTGGACGACTGCGAATATCACGGGAGTGCCAGGAGCAGGAACCTATACGCCCGGAGGCTTCATGACTGTTCTCATCAAAGCTTCCGCAGGAGTTGTCAGCGGGACAACCGGAACAACTGACATTGGATCTATGACCTTCAACTGGACGTCGACTGCACCGTAGTAATCAATCATAATAGAACTGAACTGGGGGGGGCCGAGAGGCTCCCCCTTTTGGGATCAGCAAGAATCCCGGTGGAACAACATAGCCAGAATATATTTTGTATCTCTGATACCACTTCGCATTTGAATTGCTACTAATCTTTCAGAGGTAACGGCTACATTTCTTTGGCTTATGTAAATGCTTCGCGGCATGGGAGGAGGCTGTTTTCTTGTAGTCGAATGAGTATCCTTTTCATTGCAACTTGGTATGAGGCAATTGAGGTTCATCCTCCGGCACGTTCGTTTAACCGCCGGTGAACGAACGCTTTGCTGTATGGCGCATCTCGCGTCGGATGGTGCATTCAGAACTTATCGTGGGCTTTTGTTTTCTTACGAGCCCTGAGTCATGCGAACTGCAATAACTTTTCTCTATAAGTTTCGCGCACTACTACGACGTGATCGCCTCTAGGATGCCGTATACGCAGGAAGGAATTTGGTTCAATCAAATCATGCGATTCACAAGCGATCAGCGGATGATCGTTTGTTTGAGTTTGGCTGCGGTACCGGCAATTGCCTACAGTCTCTCTCAGTCTTATATACTATGTGATTGCAGAGAAGGGGAGAGGTGTATTCCACATTATTCATTCTCATTCTCTTTACAGTAGCACTCGCCTCAAGGCTCCATTCCTTACGAATGGACTTATGAAGAAGGAGGGCTATTTTCGCGTGGAAGGTGGGTGAAGGCTTGGCTCCTCGATGACACTCGTATGATGATTGCGCTCGTGCGCCGTCATTTTTCATCTTTGGACAATCCCTATCTCTTTGCAGAAAAGGCAGGAAGGGGAGGAAGGGGAGGAAGATTTCCTGTATCTTCATCATTTGGAAATATCTGGTGCGCTCCATGTATTGCTCAGTGAATAATCATTCTGTCTATAGATGATCTATGTCTCTATGAAGCCAAAAAGATTAGTAATACAGGATTATCGAGATGTGCAATCACTGTAGCGCTTCATCTTCTTCTGTTTTGCAGTTATGAGAAAGAAGGAGACTTTATGACTATCCTAAGCCTTCCCCAAGGTCCAGAAGAGGAGTATACTCATGAGATTCCCCGGTGTCGCGCGACAATCAACACACATATCCTTCATGCTCAGACCAACCTTCGATCGCGGCCGCATCCTCAAGCTTCTAGAGCAGTCTCTGTCTGGTGATTGGCCAAAAGAAATCGCCGAGAGGTTGCGCTGGTTGCTCCATTACGCGGATCACGGGTGCGTCCTTTCGACATGCAGACATTTCTCGATCGCCCGCAGCACGCTGTATCGCTGGATGCGACGCTTCAATCCAGACGACCTTACGAGTCTTTCCGATGCGCCGACACACAGGTTTCCTCCTGCATCAACGAACAGAACGACGACTGTTGATTTGGTGGAACGACATGCGACCGCCTTTGACGAACACGTCGATCAGATTCCCACCGTGGATGGAGAGCAAGTATCTGAAGGGCAACCTCAATATAGCACTCCTGCTCGTGCACTCAATCGTACGAGCATTCTCACTACTCTTGAACGAGCACTCAATGATGACTATCCCGCGGAAGTGATCGAGCGCCTCCAATGGCTGCTCTACTTCACAGATCATCCTTCTGTCCAGGAGACCTGTCGTCACTTTGGCATTGCTCGCAAAACATTCTACCGTTGGATGCGTCGTTTCGTTGCTGAGGATTTATCGAGCCTGGCGAATGCTCCGACGACCGTGAGGTACGCATTCATCCAACCATCGAGACAGCCTCAGACACAGAAGGGGGTCCTCCATCCTGCGCACACTACGTCCGCATATTCCTCGGGTGATAGCACCGTCAGGGCACCTGCGCACACTATCAGCTTCACATCTATTTCAATCGAAACGTCCCCCGGTGCTTCGCCTGCTTCCACTTCGCCGGAAGCTTCCTCTCCCCATTCCTGCGTTTACTGTCGCTCTGCGAAGGCCCTTCGTCTGTCTCTCAGCAGGATAGGTTTCCCGCTTTTCTTGCTGGTTCTCCTCCTGAATGCGATTGCGATCCTCTTTTTCTCCATGCCGGTGAAGGCAGGTGCTGCGAGCTCTTGGAACCCCACCCTTCTTGTGAACACCGAATCATTCGAGACAATCGATACGGGAGACGGCACTACCAGTATCGAGATGCGCTTCGGAGATACACTGAACCGTCGTCTGTACTTTGACGTCACTGCGCAGCGTTTCACCTTTACCGCTCCACTCACTGTGGCTGGCAGTATCACTGCTACAGGGTCACTCAGCATCAAGGGCGTGATGTCCGGTACCACTCTCCGTGTCGATAAGAACGCAGATATCTGGGGAAATCTCTCCGCGAGCGGAACGACCAACTTCAAGAGTGCTGTAACCTTTGGTTCCACCATCAAGCTCAATGGTGTCACTTATGCGTTCCCGACCACTGATGGGACTGCATCGGGAAAGGTTCTGAAGACTAATGCTGCCGGACAGTTGAGTTGGAGTGATGGGGGAGTAGCACAGGGGGTCGCAGATAGTCGCTATATAAAGAAGTCTGGCGACACCATGACCGGTGCACTGACGATCAATCTGACATCGGGCTTCATAGGGCTCAATGTCATGCAGATGCTCTCGGGTTCCATCCTCCATGCGGAGAAGGCACTCACCTCTTCTGGCACGATCATGTCGATCGGCAATATTACGACGCGTGGCACGGCTTCCGGCAAGAACCTGACGTTCATGGGGGCGAGTAATTCGTACATCCTCGGAAATCTTGGAATTGGAACAACCGCTCCCGAAACCAATTTGGAAGTGGTGGGAACCATCAGTGGCTCCACCATCAAAGTACAGGGAAACTTGAGTGTTTCGGGTTCCATCATGACAGAGCTGAATACCGGTGGAGGCGTCGTCTATAGTAATTCAGGGACACTGGCAACGACTGCGAAGGGAGCGTCGGGGCAGTTGCTGATCGCACAAGGAACCACTGCGCCTCTCTGGCGTTCACCGGCTACTTCCATGGTCTGGTATCTGGATGGATCGATGGCAGTGGGAGGCAATCAGGGAGCCGCCGTCACGATGCCGTACGGATTCACGCCAAGCAGCGTTAACCTGCGGGCGACAGGAGCACCGACAGGAGCATCACTCATTGTGGACATCAAGAAAGACGGCATGACGATCTTCGGAACGAAGCCGCAAATCTACAATAATTACTTCACCGGCGGCACCGGTGCCGTGCTGTCCATCACAGATCTTTCCATCGGCTCCATCATCACCGTGGATGTCACGCAGATCGGCAGTACCTTCGCGGGATCAGGGGTGACGATCCAGTTGAACGGGACGAGGAAGTATTAACTGTCTGGAGCCATGATTCTCTGAATTGAAGGATTACCTTGATACATGCACGGGGCATCGGCGGGGATTATGATCTTCCTGCGATCAGACACATGAGGGTCACTCCCATTTTTCTCTGATCGTGATACCATGTTCGCGTGCTGAAACAGCATATTTCCGGCAAGGTCTATGCCTTCATTGATGCGCAGAATCTTCATTTGGGCGTACAAGCTTTGGGCTGGAAGCTCGACTGGCATAAATTCAGAACGTATCTCACACATAAATATCATGTGGATAGAGCGTTCCTCTTCATTGGTTTTCTTCCGAAGAACCAGCATCTGTACAGCGCTTTGCAGCAAGCGGGGTTCATTCTTATTTTCAAGCCGGTCATTGTCGCCCGCGATGGCAGCGTGAAAGGCAATGTCGATGCTGAGCTGGTTTTGCATTCGATGATCGAATATCCGAATTATGATCATGCGGTCATCGTCACAAGTGATGGAGATTTCTCTTGTCTTGTGGAATATCTCGCTGAGAAAATGAAATTATTGAAAATCATCAGTCCATGGTATGACACCTGCTCGGTTCTGCTGCGAAAAGCCGCCAAAGATCGTATGGCATTCTTATCCGACCTGAAGCACAAACTTGTGTACGTACAAAAAATGGGGAATCGCGGAGGGACGCACCCACATCCGCAAGGCCCCATCATATGAATTCCTCCTCATGATACCAGTACCCATGAAATCGTCAAGCATTTCGACCAAAACCCCCCCGACCGAAGTCCGGGGAGAAGTATGACTCCTTCAGTATAGTCCTATGATCCTTTTCCAGTCAATAATACGCAGTAAAAATGGGGAATCATAGAGAGAGACACCTCTGTCTGCAATGCCCAATCATATGAATTCCCCATTACGGTACCAGTGCCTCTGAACACAGCACAAACAAGCGGCGATCAACATTCCCAGCCAACACCGGTGGGGACGCTGGCAGTACTGAGTGGCTTCTGCCTTCTGTCGTTGCTCACTGTCTTCATTCCGTCCGCCCATGCACTCCTCACCAACGGACAGAACGTAGCGAATCCGCTCAGACAAAAGAGCGTCCAACAGGATGTTGCGTGGGGCGTCCTCGCCATGAACACGGATAAAGATCGGTATAGAGCCGGAGAGGTGGCGGCAGTGCAGATCGGCGTGCTGGATCCTGCGGGGGAGCCCGACTGTTCCGCCACGCTCATGCTCACTGTGGAGCGGAATGGCAGGAAGATCCTGACGCGCTCGACCAAGGACGGATCCATCGAGACGACAGCTTCATGCGGCACGAAGAAATCTGAATCCATCGCTCCCGATTACCAAACATCCTTCACCGTACAAGATCCCGGAACATATACGCTCACACTGACGGCGAGCACGGGGAAAGGGATGCGTCGCAGGACTCAACAGCTGGATGTGGATGGGGTGCAGGCAGGTTCCTCGATTTCCTTGGGCTCATCATCCTCCTCGGTAGCCTACACCGTCATCCGCCGTACCGGCGCAACCCGTCTCTACCCCGTCGGCCTCAGTCCCATGACGATCGACGTCGAGTTTTTGAAAGATTTTACAGGCGAAGTGACGGACAGTGTGCCGGCAGGATTTTTGATCGATGCGGCACTGGGCGGCGCCCGCATACGTACCGATGACACCGCAGAAGGTCTGACCACGCTGACATGGACAGGTTCGTGGAAAGCGGGAGAGGCTACGACGCTCTCGTACCAATTCGATGCACCGGACATCAGTCCTCAATTCTTCCTCATCGGTCCGCTCTCTCTCACTCCTTCCCCAGCTACCAGCTACCAGCTACCAGCTACTTCTCCGACTGAGGTTTTTGCAGCATCATTCTTTGAGGCCCGCACCTGGCAGATCGCCAACGACGCCGTCGCATGGGCAGCCTCCCTCAACGGCTTCTCCACCCGCCGCCAGCTGACAGTCGCCAACTCCTCCGGCGCAGATCTCACAGACTTCCCGCTCCTCGTGAAGCTCACGGCACTCACGGGACTCAAATCCGACGGTACCGACATCCGCTTCGCAACCGGTACCGGCGTCGTCCTCCCCTACGAGCGCGAGGAATTCCACACCACCAGCAGCTCCGGCTCCGGCATCTTCTGGGTGAAGGTTCCGACGATCAAGAATCAAGGAACCGGCAACGGCTCCGGCGCGACGCTCTACCTTTATTATGGTTCCGGATCGGCGGTGGACGGGCAGCAGGTTACGAGCGTTTGGGACAGCAATTTCAAGGGGGTGTGGCATTTGAAGGAAACCGGAACGAATCCAACCGTTTATGATTCAACTTCTAATGCGAATAATTCTTCTACTGTGAATACTTGGGTTCCGAATTCTAGTAGTAAAATAAATGGTGGTGGTAACTTTAATGGCGCCACTATGGTAATAGACGTAGGCAACGGTGCCAGTCTTCAGGTATCTACAGGGACGATAACAGCGTGGGCAAAAACATCTAACGCTGGTAGCAGTTATCGTGGAGTTGCCGCCAAACAATATGCCTATGGACTTTTAATGAATTCCAACGAGTTTGGAACTTATGACTGGGGTAATACCACTTGGAGAGGCACAGGCCATTCACCGAATGATGGAAACTGGCATTATTTGTCTCAAACGTTCCAAAGTGGTACCGCAAATGGAACGAAACTGTATCTAGACAGTGTTTTGGAATTAACAACTTCCATTTCTGTAACCAATCAAGGTATTGGTGTGCAAATTGGCAGTGCCACCGCTCCTGGTCAAACCTTTGCAGGTGAGATAGATGAAGTCCGCATCTCCTCTATCGCCCGTTCCGCCGCCTGGATCAAAATGGAGTATGCGAACATGAACAATCCGACCGCAACGGTGACCTTCGCCGCTCCTGAACTGAGGACATCGGCAACAACGCTCACATCATCACTCCATCCTTCCACATACGGTTCGGACGTCACATTCACCGCCACCATTACGCCTTCCAACGCAACAGGCTCCGTCACATTTAAGGATGGAACGGTGACGATCGGTACCGGATCTGTCAGGTCGGGAAGTGGGACGCTGCGCCTCAATTATCTTTCCCTCGGCAGTCACTCACTCACAGCACGATACAACGGAAATACGACAACAAGCGGCAGTACATCCGCTTCTCTGAGCCAAACGGTGAATGCCTCCCCATGGGGCATGACCGGCTGGACCGACCGCAAGGCGATCACGGTTTCCAAGCGCAATGTTTCTTCTGACCTCAGCAACTTCCCGCTCCTCGTTCGTGTCACCGCTGATACTGATCTCGGAACCATCGCATCATCGACGGGCGCAGATATTAGATTCACCACCGGTACTGGCATGATCCTTCCGTATGAGAAGGAGGAATACCACGTCCGCGCAGGATCTGGTTCAGGAATCTTCTGGGTGAAGGTGCCGTTCGTGTCGTCGCTGCAGAATACGACGGTATATATGTATTACGGGAAGCCCGGAGCGGCGGATGGGCAGAGTAGGACAGCGGTGTGGGATAGCAACTTCAAGGGGGTGTGGCATCTCTCGGGTTCAACTTTGAGCACGATGGATTCCACGAGTAATGCGAATAATGGGACGAATAACGGGGCGACTGCCACAAGTGGGAAGGTGGATGGGGCGGGGAATTTCAATGCGGGCAGTAGCGCTGCTCTCAGCATGGCCGATGCATCCTCTCTGAATCCAGACCAGAAAACGCTCTCGGTTTGGGTGAATGTCCCTTCCTATCCCACATCGAATTACCAGCATGCTGGGAAAATTACTCTGGGTTCGAACGGGTATATGTTGTATTCCGAAGCAGTCAATCATAAGTTCTTCTTCTTCAACTATGGCAATGCACCTGCATCTGTTGCCGATTCTTCAGCCTATTCACTCAATACGTGGTACTACCTGACCGGTGTCTACGATGGATCGAATCTGAGGATCTACAGGAATGGTCAACAGACGAATGCCATTGCCGTTACTGGTACATCGTCTCCGAGTACACAACCGTTCCAGATGGGATTGTATTCCACGACCGGGCAGTATACTAACCAATCCGCAGATGAAGTGCGTCTCTCTTCCACCGCCCGCTCCGCCCCTTGGATCGCCTTTGAGTATCAGAACATGGCGAGCGGCAGCGGAGAATTGATTACTGGTTTACAGGAAGGAAAGATCGCAAGCTCGGTGGCTCTGGCATCTTCGGTGAATCCTTCGATCTATGGTGCGAGCACGATCTTAACTGCGACGATGACGCCTTCTGCAGCTACCGGATCAATTACATTTAAGGATGGAGCGACGACGATTGGGAAGACGACGCTGGGACAAGGGAGCGGCTCCATCACCGTTTCCAATCTTTCTGCCGGAAGTCATTCATTGACGGCCATCTTCACCGGCAGCGGGAACTACGTCACATCGACATCGAATACGGTGACGCAGACGGTGCAGATCCCGAATCTCTACGGACATGTCTTCAGCGACGAAGGCAGAACGCCGCTTGCTGCGCAGACAGTGTCACTCTCCATCAACGGAGCTGCGGATGCTGCAAGTGTGGAAACGGATGCGAATGGCG
>Ga0194063_10000182_pt1 | contig 45665 bp, 38 predicted proteins | sample SepL3720m_MetaG_FD_155459 | JGI IMG/M metagenome (GOLD analysis project Ga0194063, IMG submission 155459) | Anoxic zone freshwater microbial communities from boreal shield lake in IISD Experimental Lakes Area, Ontario, Canada - Sep2016-L373-20m | ecosystem: Environmental > Aquatic > Freshwater...
GTATATGATACGGTCAGTATAAGAACTATAAATACTTACTAGTAATTGTCAAGCAAAAGTGAAAAAAATAGCAAGAATATGTGATGGGAGTGCTACCGTATACATGACGTATATATGAAATTTCCAATCCAAGATATTTTCGTATAAAGAAATAAGTATCAGATGGGTATACGTTTTTTTTGCATTTTATATAAAATGGAGTATACTTGATATGGTCTTTAAACTATTATGCTATGGAATGAAAAAACCAACAAAAAAACCAACAAAGAAAATTACTCGAGAAATGAGATTTTTTGCTCGGCTCAAAAAAAATAAAATATTCACATTGATCTTATGTTTGGCGATTCCGTTATGAGCAGGGATTATAGGTTCACGGTTTACCATGCCAGCTATTGCTGATCGATATGTTACCTTAATCAAACCATCATTTACTGCTCCTAATCGATTGTTTGGACCCATATGGACGATTTTATTTATCCTTATGTGAGTGTCATTATTTTGGACGACAAGAGATGGCATACAAGAAAAAGATCAACCAGCAATGAGATATTTTGTAATCCAATTATTTTTAAATATTCTCTGGTCAATAGTATTTTTCTATATGCAGAATCCGCTACTAGCATTTATAGAGATCATAGTATTATGGGTATTTATAGTGGTAACAGCGTATGAGTTTAGCAAAATAAATAAAAAAGCATGATGGTTATTTCTACCGTATATACTACGAGTACTTTTTGCAGGAGTTTTGAATTATTATGTAATGATACTTAATTAAGAAAACATACATGATAATAAAAAAAATCAGACTTTATGGTCTGATTTTTCTAAATTGTATATTTTAAAGTAGATACAAAATATAACAAAATAGATAATGTATGAACGATTATTTACAGTACCTTTTCTTAAATTCTTCTTTATCTCAATATTTTGTAAAACCTTTTTGGTGCGCCGCTCTACTACTATTAGATTGTTTCTTATGTTGAATACCGCATCGATAGTGTTCTGTCTCTCCGGCAATCTGAGACCAATAACGAAGTACACCATTTCCATATCCACAGTACATACAATAGAGTTTCTGTAGTATGTTGAGATAGGGTAGTTTAGCACGATCCATAACGGTAATATAGTTGCTACGTTTGATGTAGGGCATGCCATATAAGGGAAAGCAAATACGATGATATATTTCCATCCAGATATCCATAAGGACAATAGGGATAATAACTGTAGATATCAAGGGGATGACAATAATGTGTTTCAAAAAGCTATATGAATTTTTCAAATAGAGCATGTTGTATGTGTAAAAAAAATAAAAGCTGAGTTGTCCCTCAGCTTTACCATAACGATGTACATTATTTCTTCTCACGAAGGGTGAAACAATCAGCATATTGCTGTATCTGTGCTTGTGTGATTTTACTTAGAGGGATATCACGAAGATTGTGTTCGTCCAGGGGATCGAAATTCACATGGTAATCAACTCCTTCAGGACAGCTTACTCCATCTTTATTAAGGAAGAAATCTTGTTGGTTGGGATCAAAATATATACGCATTACCAACGGCTTTCTTTCTTGTCCATCAGTTGGTATAGAAAAATTTAAATGAGAAGTAACTTGTACTTTACCATCTCTCCCATGATAAGAAATATGATTCCATTTTTCTGTTTCTGTATAGTCGATACCAATTCATGGTCGCACTGTAGATAAGTGGTTGCATATAATTTTCATAGAATCCTCTTGAGCATAAAGTATTTCTTGGTGTCATAGTTGGGTTGAAGAATTGGTTTCGGGAATAGAAGTATCTAAATTCCCCCAATTCCTAACAGCAGTTCCAGCATCACCCAATCTAGTTATGAGAATATCGAGAATCACAGTATATGCTATAAGATTTTTAGTCCCTTCGGTGGTCTGGTGATAAATATCGACTCATTCTTCCGGGATTTCATAGAGAGATCTTTTTATTCCGTCCTTATTTTCTTGTGGAATAGTTGTATCGTGATCTAATGTGTTTTCTGCTATCCTCCTAATTATTTCTAAAAACGTTTTCATATAATCAAATTTTCCACTAGGATCAATAAGTAGCGTTAATCCATCTTCAATGAAGTCCCAGGAAACACCATAGTGTTTCATCATCCCAGACGCAAGAGAATTTCTCAAATTTTCATCTGTAATATTTAGCGATTTTTTATCTACATAATTACTGTTTAATAATGTATTAACTTTTTTTGTCGCTGTATCTAGATTAAGTTGATATTTTGTAGTTCCTAAGATATTTTTTTTATTGGGCCCATATTGTCCATCAAGTTTTCCTTCCATTAAATCTCTCAATAGTGCTTTACCAGAAAAGAGTAGTTCATTGATCTTTATTATTATTCGTAGAGGTACATTTGTATTATATATGTGAGAGAGGTGTCTCTGGAGGTCATTTACATGGATTTTGGAATCAATGAGTTTTTCAACATGTGAAGGAGTTATCCGTTTATCTAAAGCTTGTTGCGTAAAATCCATCGCTACTGCTAACTGATCAAAAGAAGTTGATCGCGAATATTCAAGTTTTTGTTTCATTTTGCGTTCTTCATCGAAACCTGTAGCAGGTGTTCGTTCTGCCATTCTTTTTGTTCTTTTGTTTTTTTTAATTATATAATTATCTAGTTTTTCTTGATCAGATGTTTGTTGAGCAAAAGTAGCAAGCCCATCCAATGATAGTCTATGTGGTGATGTGGTTTCATAATCCACTCTGGTCTCGTTGTCACGTAATAGAGCGAGCATTTCTTCTCTCGATTTATCTTGAAATTCTGGAAAACGCTCCTTGAGTGATGCAATGTGCGCATTGAGTTTTTCTGGATCATCAAACAAATCTGGTACATAATTGTGATCAATAGCTTTCATTTTGCAGTATATTACAGGATAAAAATTATATTATTGTTTATAAATATCCAAAGCTTTGGTAAATTCACTTGCACCTGGAGGTAATGCATTCCATAGACTCGGACTGTATTCTATAAGCACAGAAGCACCATTGAATATTTCATTTCTTCTTTCAGCTTTGATGGCTGCTGCAGATGTTCCTCATACATAAAACCAACCGTTGAGTTGTGATCTTCTAGATTGTACAAGATCATCTATACCATTTCCAATGAGTATTCCTTGTACTTTCAATCATCCATAATTACACCACGCCGTATTGAGATTGTTGTTGTTAAGGTCTGGTCAAGCCAAAAATGATCCTTGATTAGTGATAAAAATTCATTTAACTATATCTGTTTTTGTACATGCATCTGGTGATGGCAAGAAGGTGATATTTCATTTGTTAATCAAAAACATAGCGTTGGTATTGCTAATAGATCAATTGATTTCGATACTTGGTCCATCAACGATAACCGTAAATGGTTTTGTTTTGACTCATCAATCTGTGTACACGATTGTACCATTACCCTTAAAAACCACGATATCCTGACCAGGAACTTTGGAAACCGTGATATCATTACCTTCTTTGGATTGGATGGTTTGTATTTTGACTGCGAGTTTTGCATATTTATTTATAAAGGTATTCATCATAGTAGTGATAGTATTTCCTCCATCATATTGTGATGAATCAAGTACCATGATATCTGCAAGATCGGTACTATTGACAAGTTCAGTTCCATCAATCATTTGGTACCCATCGAGAGAAATAGTAGTAGCTTTTGGTGTGAGTCCAAACGAACTCTTTTGGGCCAAGTATGGTTGGGTAACGGCAAAATCTACGCTACATACTCTATCTATTTCTGTGCCAACTTCTTGACTATTTCACAAACAATACTTGTAGGATACTTTATCCAATGAAATTTTATATTCTCAGAATATATCATCAACGAAATCGGCTGAATCTATATAATATCTTCCAAACGAATGGGTAAGTGATCGCCATCCTTTATTCAAAAAATATTGGAAAATAACATCGTTGCCTCGATTATCCACATTACACTTTTTGACGATAGGAGAGGAGTTTACCGGATCTTGGTTCGCTTCTGTGTGTACTCCATTGTAGATATTAAATGTACAATAAATACTTTCTTCAGGAATTTTTCTTTGAGATTGTCCATTACAAGAATTTCATGGAATAATGTTTTGCTTATAATCAAGTGTCCATCGAAGCGGAAGTATTTCTCATTTCTGAATAGAGATACTGGTATTTCCCACATTGAAACATCCCATCGTAGATCATCAGAGATCACATCCAAGAGAACAATCAGATTGAGAAGTTCAGTTGAGAGATCCATCATCACAGTCTTCATATCCTTCACGAACACCGTCTCCACAATATCATAAGCCACCTTCATCTACGATAATGTTTTGCTGACAAACAGGAGCAAATACTTCATCTACTAAACATTTGGCAGTATATGATTGTGGTACAGATACGTTAGTATATTCACATGTTGCTTCAAAAACTGAAGCATTGGTTGTTGTATGTGTTGTGGTGTTTCAACAATCTATAGTGATTCTTTGTGCAGTGGTTCCATTGGTTGTTTCACACCTAAATGTTTTACTTGCATCACCATCTTCATTGACCAAAGCTATATTACCACCCAATGCATTAAGTGATTTACACTGTCCTGCATTTAAAGCCACAGGCACTCTACATGCTGGATTACGTACATCGCTTCCGACTTTACATTGTGCGTTACCGACATATCATGGTGCGTAACTACATATTCCATTGAAAAGTGATCATGATCATACAATGCTTGTGTTATTTCCACAGTCTATAGTGATTGGTGTAGTAGCGGTAGTATTATTTGCTCTACACGTAAGGTTAACATTATATCCATTGGTTGTTGTGGTGGGAGCCGCACCTGTCATACTGCTACATGTTGGATTGGTAAGTTCAAAATTAACCGTGCTACACACCTCTCCTGTTGCTACTCATTCGACCTGTGTGTTGTATTGATACGTTATACAAGCAGTATTGATGATGCTTTTAGTGCGGAGTACACACATGCCTTGTTGGTTTTCGCAAACTTGTCCACTAAAGAGAACTCATATATTTCATAGAGTATCACATGTTTCATCTTGGGTAATAAATCCATCTCCACATTCAAGGGGTTCATTGATTTTGACGGTATCGGAAGACGATACTACTTCACCACAGATTATTGTTGCTCTAGGTACAAAATACTTGAAATTTTGTGGTCACACGATTCCTGTTACTATAATCGTTCATCAGCTTCCTACTGGAAGATTGCCGATATGTCCATTGAAAGTAGTAGAAGAGACAAATCCTGTAAGTCCTACCAATGAAATTATTCCAGCTATACATGAGGAATTGCCTGTATTAATATAATTCATAGTGAGTCTCACCGTATCTCCAGAAATAGCTTGGATCATAATCTGAGATCATGAACCATAGGGAAGATTATCTCTATTTGGTCTGCTGATATTGTTGGCAAAAAGATCTATCGTAGTGATGCGATTAGCGACAACATATCCACCTGTAATTGCATAGTTGTTGCCTGTGGTTATTTCTCTATCTGATGTAGAAATAGTTACCGTATTGCTAAATGGTGTGCTGCCCGGATAGTTACTATTAAGGTATCCTGTCATGATGATGGATCATCCACTACCAACAGGAATATTTCCTAAGGATAGAGAAATAGCTCCTTGACCGGCTCCACTATTACCAAATGCTGACCAAGAAATTTGTCCTGAAAGTATGTCGGTGAGTATAACGTTTGTTGCTGTAGAAAATCCGCTATTACCATAAGTAATAAGAAAGTTTACCGCATCACCTGAAAAGGTTGGATACGGAGTAATAAGTGCTTTATGTACCCAAAGGTCAGGTAGTCCTAGTACGATACCCGTTGCTGTGGCAGAATTGTTACCAGTAGTATATTCAGTACTTACGGTAGTTGTTTTAGCTATTTGGTTAAACGGAGTACCTACAGGAAATGCTTGGGTCATAGGTGCATGCAAAAGGATGGTTATGCTCTGTCCCGGATTCAATATATCCAAATAACTTCCACTCCATACAAAATCTTGTGGATAGTTGATATAAGTATATACATAAGATGTTCCATTAAATGTCGCAATCGGATTAGCCAATGTGGGGATAGGAAACGTACTTATGAAAGTGATTCCTGTCGCAGAAGTAGATCAGATATTTTGTAGTGTTATATAATAGGATACATTGTCTCCAGAAAAAATTGGATTCATTCCCGTCAAACTATTAGTTACCATAAGGTCAGCGAGAGGAGTGATTTGTGCAATAGCTGAAGTAAGTATAGTCGTAAATTGCATATCAGCAGCAAACTGTGCTGTAGTATCTAGAGTAGGAAGTGTTCGAACGGGAGTAATAACTTTGGCAGTAATCGTTACGGAAAAACTACTGTTTGCAGCAATCAGAAATAGAGGATTATGCTCGGTTCCAAGACTCAAAAGGGCATTGTTCAGTGGAATGATATTTGCATTTTGATAGACAATATCATAGCTTGCTGTAGTGGGCAAAATGTATTTGAGATAGGCATCACCTGTTCCATTAGTTCCCGTAACGACAAATGTTACTAGTGAACCAGAAATAGCTGATTGTACTACAGGCGTAGTGCTCATACTATTTACATCAGCTCGTGTGAATCCTACCAATCACAGGAGACCTAGAACGATGATATACAATGTTTTTTTCATTTCCGTAACGATGATAAGGTAAAGATATATACAGACTTTTAGATGCTAGGGTTTGTTTATCTAATAGTTCCATTGAGAACAATTCTTCCTGTTCCATTTGGTGCAAGTGGCGTATTGAATATCCAGCGCAATAAAAGCCCTCCTGATGTTATAGTCTGGCTATCTTGTGCACGAATGGCACTTCCAAAGTTTAATGTACCTGGCCAATAATCAACTATTTCATAGTGCGTCATGGTAGTCGTTCAGTTGTTTTTGTAGATCAGTTCATAGATCACAGGTTCACCAGCAGTATTTCCATAACTTATGATTTTCTTTTCGATAGTCATACTAGAGGTAGGAATAGCAATGACATTGATACTTACATTTGCTGATCCTGTTTTGAGTTGTCCGTTGACCATATATCTCAAATCTACTATATTGATATAACTACCTATACAGCTTGGACTGTTCGCGATATGTCCAGTGAGATAGAGATATGCTGTTTGTCCAACAGGTAAAGAAGTATTCAAATTCCACGTATATGGGTTACTGCTATTGATCATGGTCATAGGTACTGTTGCTGTCCAGGTTGCGTCTGCAGTTATACATGCACTATTTGGCCAAGTGTCTATGAGTTGTACACTATCGATAGTATCAGGGCCATTGTTAGTGACTGCTATAGTAAATCTTACGTCTTCACCAGGATAAAAAGTAACTTTATTTGCTGTCTTGGTGATAGTGGCATTTGCTGAGGGAACATATACGTAAAATAATGCAGAAGCATATAACATAGTAGTCTCATCAGAGTCTAAGAACACATTATTCAAGGTTTGGTTTGATCGTTGATATCATTTAAACTTTCCGGTAATGATCATATATCATTGTTGCCCAGGAGTTAAGGTAAATCATGAATATTCTACCAGAATATTATTTCCATTCATACCTGTTCCAAACGTGTACGGAAGGTTTATTCCATAGATTTGACTGTTTTCATAGGTGAGTCACGCAGGTAAATAATCACTAAGTATGACATTATGGGCTGTGATATTTCCTATATTTGCAAAATCAATTCTAAAGGAAACAAGATCTCAAGAATGATACAGTATATTATTGATCAATGTTTTGGTAAGAGAAAGTTGAGCGGTACCAAGCACCGTAACAGTAACAGGACATACGGCAGGAGTAGTGCCTGCTTGACCATTTACGGTTAAGGTATATGTGGTAGTAACCGTAGGATGTACAGATATATTGGAATTACTTCGCGTAGGATAGTTAAAATTCAGACCAGCAATATACGGAGTCATAGTCGCCAATGTAGCGTGAGTATATGAGCCATTGAGTATGGCATTTTGTCCTGAAGTAATAGTAGGGGTGCTTGTAGTAAGTGAACACGTTGGCGCGATAGGATTAGTTACGGTTATGGTTACTGGACAGATAGCAGGAGTAGTGCCTGCTTGACCATTTACGGTTAAGGTATATGTAGTAGTAACCGTAGGATGTACAGATATATTGGAATTACTTCGCGTAGGATAAGTAAAATTCAGACCAGCAATATACGGGGTCATAGTCGCCAATGTGGCGTTGGCATATGAGCCATTGAGTATGGCATTTTGTCCTGAAGTAATAGTAGGAGTGCTTGTGGTAAGAGAACATGTCGGAGGTGTATTGGCTATGACATGTAAAACTCAAGTACACATAGCAGATGATTGATTGTTGGACACTAACATACTAAAGGTATAATCTCCTACGGTTGTAGGAATAGCATACGTAGTTCCATTATATTGATTAGTGTTTATCCGATGAGGTCGTCATGCAATAAGTGGATTCACGTTGATATATGTTCAGATGAATGTGCCACCAGTAACATTCCATGAAACGGAGGCGGTTTGGTTTATAAAAATAGGATTTGGACTTACACTCAGAGTACATTGAAGTTGTTGTGGTACAGGATTGACGACAACGGGTGCAGTACAAACTGATGTTCATGCACTATTACTTACGCTCATGCTTAATGTATAGGTGCCTGTATGCTGAGGAGTGATGGTGCGTTGTCCATAGGCAGTAGTGACGGTGTAGGGAAGTCATGTGATTCCCCATGTTGTTGGTGTATAGGTGATTTGTGGCGTATTGGTATAATTTCCACTAATGGTCCACGATGCTTGTGCAGAAGCTCATATGACAAGTGATCCAGGAGACACAGAAAGTGTACAGGTGGGTTTTACGACAATCGCTTGGAGTGTACATGAACTAGTACAGGTATATCCAGCAGGTACTCACGCAGTACCATCACATTGCTCATTAGCGATAGAAGTAGGAAAATTTCCTGGTAGGTTTGCTATACTTTGTTGGGTATCTATGACACCATCTCCACAATAGTGAACGGTATAGTTTACGCATTCATATCAGTTGACAACTCGTCAAGCTTGATTGTGAAATGTCTTGTTGGTGAGTTGGGCTGTATAGTTTATAAGATTTGGTCGTCCAAGATACGCAAGCGAATACGAGCTAGATCACGCATTTTCCAAAGCAGTTCTATGAATATTGTAGATTAATTGTCCTGGAGTAGTAGAGCTTACTATAAAGGTACCTTGTGTTGATACCATATTGTTTACGGGAGCATTATTTGGGATACCATTACTTTTATATTTGATTGTTGAAGTAAAATTAAAGAGCGCAGAATTATACATAAGCACTCTACTTGCGTTCAACAATAACGTATCGTACCCATTTCCCCATCTTGGTACGACATCTGTTGTAGTATAGGTATCTCAGAGATAAAAATGTCTCTGTACATATACGATAGATCCATCAGGTTCCACACATTGAGATTGTTGGTAGGGTTGAGATATGGTGCTTATTGTCATTGCACTTCCAATGCTAGGCATAGATTGCCCAAAAACTGTTCCACATCACAAAAATAGGAAAGCAGTGGTTCAGAACAATCACACGAGATTTTTTTTCATGACAATGTGTAGAAGGTATAAAATAGTATATAAGCAATCAGTATGGTCGGGATACTAGCAGAGACCGTATTTAAAGGGTAGTGGTAGTTGACGGATCAAGAATTGTTGGTGGTGGTGGTGCTGGTGGTGGGGGATCAAGAATTGTTGGAGGTGGAGGTGGTGGGGTTTCTGTTTGTTTCTGTTGAAAATGTTTCCGACTAACTCTTTTTTCTTTGGTAAGTACTTTGCTTGCGATAGAATGACTCTTGATGTTGAGGTCCATACCGCCTTTGTACTCTTTGTCTGGGGTTCAACTCGCTGTATATTTTCCTGGTACGGGTATATTTTTAAATTCTTTTATCTTGATGCCTTTGATTTCTATTCCAAAAGACTCATTACCACATTCTCCCAAAAGATAGAATACTCGATTAGTATCTATACTTATTTTCCTCAAAGAGTCAATAGATAAATATTCTCATTTCAGAAGAATAGGAAGATCTTTTTCTGTAATAGTTATATTGTCTTTTTGGAGCAGGAGATTTATTTTTTCTAGAATCATTTTTTTATTATCTGAATTAACATCAAGATTTTTGATAAACCATTCTTGAGCATTCTTCCTATCATTCGTATCGAGATTCATCATCGATTCTGCCAAGTTTGCTCATGTCAAAACATTAGTTCCTCCTACAGGAGTCATCGCATATTTTCTTCCGATTCCGTTCAGTCTATAAAATGCAGTAAATCCGATAAGATTATTTACGGGAGTACGCGTGAGTTCACTTTCTCCTTTGAAATTTGCCAAAATAGTTTTTCTATAGTCAGTGGTAAGAGGATATGTTTCTCAATCTGGTCATTTCATCTTGTTGTATGTTGTTCATCTTGTACTTATAAGTGCAGAAAGGTTTGCTCCATCCGCTTTTCCATCACTAAGATAGGTGATATAAGAAAATATTGTCTTAAATTTATCTACGATAACTATCTGTTCATCAGCAGACAAATCTGGATTTTCTATGAGCGATTTGAGATCAGCTAATTGATCGTATTTCTGATTCTTGGCTAATATTTCTTTGAGTATATCAAATGCTTTTGTATAATCGGGAGCATCAATAAATGAATCCAATCACACATCCACAATGCTTTCCATAAATTCTTTATAGAGTGTTTGGTTGTGGTCATCAAATATCGACAAAGCTTTTTCGGTTTGTTCGCTAAACACCTTGCTTACCTCTGTGGATAGAGCAAACATAGTTTTTATTTCTGAGTATGATGCGATTTCTGTTATTTCTCGATTGCTTGCAATAGCTTCTGCTGTTTTTAGTGCTACATCATATTCTTCTTGGTCGATGTAGTTGATTGTCAATTGATCAAGAGATGTGGTAGTGTCAAATTCAACGCTGAATGTTTTGTCAGCAAGTTTTGTTATAGTCAGTGTTCAGTTCTCTTGTAATGAGGTTCATTCTATATCTGCTGGCACAAAAGTAACCGTATAATCTGTAGGTATCTGAAGTTTGCCTTCTGCATCAAAAAATGTTGCAGTTTCTGTTTTGACTGCTTCTACCTTGTTTCCATCGCCCGTCATGTTGGCAACGATATCTGCATTGATTTTTTCCTGTGTTCGTGCCTTGTTTCCTGTCTCTGTAAGTTTCATAGGTTCAACAGTTGCTGGTCATATATTTCCTGTGATACGATTGGCATCATCCATTTTTTTGCTTCCTAGACAAAGCATTCTACACACACCTTTCGCTTCTGTGATAGTATACGCCGCCATTTCCCCAACATTTCCTAGAGTAAGAACATTCCCCCTCAGTGAAAATCATGGTTGTGCTTTTGTAGTCCCATGGATATTCAAAAATTTTGCCAAGGTAAGATCAGATCATTTAGGATCAAATCTGAGAATCAACCTATGGTCATCTGTTGGATCTATTTCATAGGACAATCTATGCTGCGGATCGTTGTAGAGCGCGATAAGATATTGACCGTATTTATCCAAGTCTTTTGCAGGATTGTTGATATATTCTGTGCCGATACCTTGTCCTGTTTCATATTGAGTAAAAAGATATTGTGCTACATTTGGTACATAACTATTTTTCCATGTTGAAATTCTAAGTCCGATATAGAGTCCAGCGATACCAAATCTATCTTGTCCTCATGCGCTTTGTTGTGTATCTACAGGAGTACCTGCTGGTTCTCCATCTGCACCTGTATGTGGAGGAGGGGGTGGAGTATCTGTCGTTGTTTTTCATGACGATGATGAAGATTTCAATGTCAGTGCATTCGTTGTTACTCAAAAGGATAATTTAGTGAGTGCTACTTTACCATGAAGTCCAGCGATGACGTCATGTCTTCGTTCTTCAATATTTCCTGATTGGATTATGTCAAGTAAGGCGTTGATTGCGCTAGTTATTTTATCTTTCGGGAATTTACTTAGTAATCCATCAGGACCAAAAAACTTATTGGCATCCATATATCTTACTATAAAATCTAGATTGCCTTTGGTAAGATGATTGTAGTTGGTTGTTATAAAATCTTTATACGGATCACGAGATCCACAGTCATCGACACGATCAATAATATATTGTCTAAATTGTTCTTTGTCAGCTAGCTGAGCAGCAGATGCGCCGGTGATATCAAAAATTTCTTCAGATACTGCCCTATACTGTTTATCAAGTTGATTGATTCCTACTTCAGGATCTTGTTGTCGGTTGATACCTGCAGATGCCTCAACACTGATACCAGTACTGTTGTTGAGTCCGACGCCAGCATATGCTCATCATTCGATACCGAGATATTTTGCACTTCTTACTTGTGATAAATCGGCGTTAATCACTCTCTTGTGATTATATTGTTCAGCAACCTCTCCAGAAAGATTGATGGCAAGTTCGATATTGCTTCAAGAGAAGACGAGTCCTCATCACACTCATCGTGCTCGTTTAGTGCTCCCTGATCCGCTTTTTCATTCTTTTCCATATCCAAGCGTTAATCTCAATCCTCCCGTTGTACTATAATGAATTCATGAAAGAATCAGATTCTTGATGGTGTTTTCCAAAAGCTCTTTTTTGAGTGCATGCACCTCCCATCATTTATCGACTCCTGCGGCTTGTAATTGTGTCTTGGCACCATTGTTGGTGGTGATTTCCACATGATCAATAGCGGTCATTATTTTGATGAAAAGTGTCTCTCTGACACGTACAAGACCCTCTTTTCTTATGATTGCAATAGTTTCTGGATCTTTTGATTGGCTGAGGATTTCATCAAGTTTGGTTCTAAGTTCTGTTTCGTTTTCATTGAGGGAAAGCATTGCCTCTGCGTCTTTACCAACCAAAGTGTCTTGCAAATCTGGTTGTACTACTTCACTTCATCCATTGATTTTTTTGATAGCATCGAGAAAGAATATTTTCATTTCAGGCATAGCAATAATTCCTTTATCAACATTCCCATTGATAAGTTCTGCAAGATTTTCTCTGGTGCATAGAGTGATATCATCTTGCATAGTTCTGAGCGGTAATGTGTATATGGCATCTCTACTATCACTGATTTGCATATTTTTTATAATGTTTTGTATAACCAAGTGTTCACCGTTCGGTTTGCCAAGCTCTACGTCTTTTACTCCAATCGCTTGATCGATAGTTCGCATTACCTGTGCCCCAAAAAGCACTCAAACATCTCATTGATTTTTTTGCTCTTTATTGTTTTTTCTTTTGTATTCTGCAGAGATTTGTCCATCACTATTGAAGTCACATAAGAACTTCAAAACATTTTCAGCGGTGATGAGACTTGATTCTCCAGTATGTTCAACGTCATTGCCTGTCATCTCTTTTGTGTTGTTCCATTCTTTGACTGCCATAGCGATATCGCTTTTGGATTGGAGAAGCGATGCAAAGGTATCGAGATCTGTTCGTTTTGCTCTGCTCAATATCTTCGCTACTTTATTAACTTCACCATCTAATCATCCTTGATGTTCGTATTTCAAGAACCCATCTTTGATCATTTTCTTGAGGTCTTTTTTGGAAAATTCAAGATCGATAGTGGTTCCATTCTGACTCAAAATACCACTATCAACAAGAGCATCATAACGTTGTTTATCTCCATTGCTTGTGTCTGTATTGTCTTTGTTGGCTATAGCGTCACGTATAGCGATAACCATTCCAGCCAATCCGTTTTCTATTCCAATATTGATCCTAAATGTTCCTCTTCTCAATTCTTCCTTTCCTTCTTCATCATCAAACACTTTTTCCATATATTTTGCGAGTTTGTTGTCTCTGTAAATATTTGCGATATCCTGATCCTTGCTAAGAGTTGCATATCATATATCTTGATAAGGATCAATATAATTGTTTGGGTTTTGATATTTTTTTGCTTCTTTATTCCCTTCTTTACTCACTGGTGTGGTTCATGCATCCTTATCATTGTGCATAACATTTCCGGGATCATCAGGCGTTGAATTGTCTTTGTCTTCTGTATTGAGCATATCCATAACTTCCTGAGAAAGTGCATCTAATTCAAATATAAAAGGCTGTAATACATCTTTGATTTCAGCATTTTCCAAGAGATTCATGTGCAGACTAAACTCAGAATTATTTCAAAATTCTTTTTGTAAGTAGGCATTAAAATCATTTTGAAGAGCAGCCATATTCCCTGTTTTTATTTTATCAAGTGTGCCCTGAATGTTTTTTTCAGGATCCAAAAGGTATTTGTCAAACTCTTCTTCTATTCGTTTATCTAAGGCGTTATCGTTAATAAAATCTTTGTCTGGGTTAGTATTATCAGGGGTTTCAAGATTAGTTTTATTTTGTTTCTTTGCATATGCATCTAACTTATCTTTTTGGGTTTTGGCCAAATCTTTTACATTATCTTTTGCGATAATGGATTTTAACTTTTTAAGCGACTTAGAGGTTTCGTCTGGTATAAGGTCAGCTATTTCTACGCTTCAAGTAATTGCCATTGTATTTTTTTCCCTAAATAAAAACCCATTTATACGACACAATCTCATGCCATGTGGTATAGAGATAATGTCAAACGCATACCGAGACTTTCGGTAGATATATAATAGTACTCCAAAAAAGACTATTTGCCCAATTTCCACGAATTTCGATTGTATTTTATACACCATTATAAAGAATATGTTATATGGTATGTGTTAGCATGTACTGACAATGTAAAAAAACATATCTTTCAGTGTTATAAATTTTCGTATGTGAACATTCTGACTTGAAACTTTTTGCCCAATAACTAAAAAGTCTTGACCTCAATAATATATATGCCGCGATAGCTCAGCCGGTAGAGCGTTCCCATGGTAAGGGAGAGGTCACGGGTTCGATTCCCGTTCGTGGCTAATTGATATAAATTGAAGTAATACGTAGATATACTCAGCTGGTATCCCAATCCCGAATTGTCGGGATTCGTGGCTAATTACTTATGGTTTGCTTTATGTTTCCATCGTTTACCATGGATAAATGATTAATTTGCTTTGATTTAGATGGATTATATTTTACTGAGCAGAGTTTCCAAAGATTCAAAGAAAATCTTGCCCCAAATGTCGAAAAAGCAAAAAGAGATAGTGTTCTTGCTCTTTCCGAGCAAATGAAAGATTTTAAGTTGTGAGTGCTATCAGAAGATGAATATCGAGATTGGGCAAAAAAGGAACTGTGATTGGCGTATACAAATGAAGAAATTTATACTAAACTTCGTGAAAGTTATGAGGTCAATGAAAAAGTAGAACAGTTGGCAAAAACATTAAGACAAAAAGGATATAAAATCGGAATTTGCTCAAATAATTTTCCAACCAGGATTCGTGAACTTGAAAAGAAATTTCATTTTCTTGAAAACTTTGACGTTCATATTTTTTCCTTTGAAACTTGATGTATGAAACCAGATTATAGGATTTTTCAGGTTCTTATAGATAAATCAGGCATGAGTGCTAACCAGATAATTTATTCAGATGATAAAGAAGATAAAATACAATGAGCAAAAGCATTATGAATACAGACGTTTGTATTCAATGGTTTCGATGAATTTGTACAAGATCTAAAAAAATGTGGAGTAGTGATTGAGTAAAAAAATTTTTACCTACTAAAATTCAACATCAATGTATACGCCTTCAGACGAATTACTTAAAAAGTACGCCGACGTACTGGTAAAATTTGCCCTCCGATGAGGAACGTGAGCAAAAGCAGGTGAAACAATTTTTGTTCAAATACCCGAATGTGCAAAGCCATTTTACTTGCCTCTACAAAAGGCTATTTTGGAAGTCGGAGCACATCCAATAATGGAATATTTACCTGATGGTGTGGCTAAACATTTCTTTGAACATGCTAATGATGATCAGATAATATTTTATCCGAGCCATTTTTTTCACGGCAAGGTAGAACAGATGACGCACGTGATCTCAGTAATCGCAGAAGCAGATAAACACGAACTCAAAGATATTGATCCCAAAAAAATGGCGGCGAGGATAGGATCCCGCAAAGAATATAAAGAGAAACGCGTCAAAAAAGAGATGGACGGAAAGATGACCCGAACATTATGATTGTATGGCACGCAAGCTATGGCTGACGAGGTAGGGATGTCACTTGAGGACTATCGAAAAGAGATCATCAATGCCTGTTATTTAGATTATGATGACCCGATAGCTCAGCGAAAAAAAACCGTAAAAAATATTGAAGGTATCAAAGACAAGCTCAATGCTTTACCGATAGAATATGTCCATGTGGAGTCAGAAGATGCTGATCTCAAAATAAAAATCTGAACCAATAGACAACGATTGGGATGAGGATGACGTAATATTCCTTCTTTTGAAATATTCACTTCACCCGATCGAAGAGAGACGAGTGGACGAATAAAATTTAATCAACCGCTCTATCATTTTGGGCAGATAATCAAGGATATCTACCTCAAATTTGACCATGGTGTCATCGTAGATTTCGATGCATCAGAAAATAAAGCAGGGCTCAAAGAAATGATAAATATCCCCAACGCGAATAAAGTCTGAGAATTTTCTCTTACGGATGGAAGGTTTTCTCATATCACCAAATTTATGGGAGAAACCTTATACGATGAAAACATGTGAGGTCCAGAGTGAAATACTCATATCGCAATCGGAAGTGCGTACAATGAAACGTATACGGGTGATGCAAGCAAATTGACAGAGAAGGAATTAGAAGCCTTGGGATTCAATCAAAGTGCTGAACATACCGACATTATTTCCACCAAAAGAAGAACCGTGACGGCAACATTATCTGATGGTACAGAAAAGGTTATCTACCAGAACGGCCAATTTACTCTATAGATTCAGTAAGGTCTATACGGTCAAATGTCTTGAAAATTATTTTCTATTAACTATAAAATCCAACATACAATATTTTAGTGAGTCCCCATTTTACTATTTGAGCAATGGAGTATGGCAAGCAGAACAAACAAACAAGGAATAGCCAAAAAAAAATCTCAACAACAAAGACAAGCTACCAGACTTAGAGGTAACAAGAGATTTGAATATCCCAAAAGAAAACTTACTATGGAAGAAGCAAAAGAGCTTGGTATAGTTGGCGTAGTAAAAAATCTCAAAGGTCGTGATTATACGCGATTTCTTAGAGGAAGAAAAATTTGTCGAGAGACAAGATTGAGAACAGATCCAGATGGATATAGATTTATCAGGACACCATCGGGTGGGTCAGAAGTGGTAGATGCACCAACATCATGATGGACAAGGGCAAAACTTAGAAAGGCAACAGCAATAAAACGTTAATCCTTTTTATCAGTAAAACATAAAATGAAAAAAAAATTTCTTTGCTCGTTCTGAGTATGTGTAGTCTTGTCGTTCCTAGCTTTGTCAATCTCTACAAAGGTAAGTGCACAAAATACAGATACAATGAATGCTATATTTAAAATACAAGGATATAGCTATGATAAGCTATCTGATATGTATACATTGGAACAATATGGCAGTGCAGTACTGATTGCAAACAACATTTTACTGACCAATGCACATGTCGTTACTGACAACAATAACGAATTAACATTGCAATATGAGGCGTGTCAGACTATCTCTGATCAAGAATCGCCAAAGTGTTTTTCAACACTACAGTTACTAAAATACGATAAAACAAGTGATCTTGCATTATTGCAAATTATAACTCCTAGTAGTAATATGCCAAATCCTGTGACCATGGGATCGGGAACATTGAGTGTGGGCGCTGCTATCCGTATCATTGGATATCCAGCAAATGGAGGAAAAACTATCACAACTACCCAAGGAACAATTGCATGATTTGAAGATGGATATTATAAGACAGATGCCAATGTAGACGAAGGAAATTCATGATGATGAGGGTTTGATAGTGCGTGAGAATTTATCGGTATCCCTACGTTTGTGGTCAATGGACAAACAACATTGTGATATCTTATCCCTACTGATACTATCAAAGAATTTATCGGTTGATCATTTGGTACCACATACAAAACAAAATATTCATTAGCATTTGATAAACGACTCAAGTCTATATATGAACAACAAGATAAATCTATAATAGACAACAATGTATTTACCACACCAGATTTCAATGATTTAGGATTGACATTGAATCTCATAGTCGAAAAGAAAGCAAATAACATCTATAGTTATTCATTTAGCAACAAAAATGAGAGTTATGTAGATATGATGTCACTCATAGCTACGGACAACACTGCGGTAACAAAATATATCAACAGCACTATGAAACAACTCAAGGACGGTGAGTTAAACCCCACAAAGAGCATCAAGAAGATAGGAAATACGACACGAGCTGTTATTGCATTTGGAGATGCTGATTGGGTAGGATATGATTATATTCAGACAACAAGTACCAATAAAACATATCTCGAATTTACCGTATATGTAGATAAAGAGGACGTTGCATCTGATCTCGCCAATCTGATAGAATTCGTAGAGAATACTACTATCAAAAAGACGAGCATCAAACCTCAGCCGTTCAATCTTCCGCTTATTAAGCTGTCATCAAAATGGGATATCGGTATCGTGAAGTGGATAAAAAATGAGGGACTTACTATCAGTATATTCCCCACCAATGGAAAATATACTGCTGATGTACACATAGATATGTGAAAAAAATGAGACACCATAAAGAGTTTTACAAAACGATTTGTAGATTATTATAATAATATGTGAGATACAGCAACTAATGAAAAATCCAAATATCCTACTACGGCATCGGTTTTTAGTGTGCTTGACGAAAACGACAATCTTGCAGTGAATATCTTAGGGATAAAAAAATACTGAGCCAATATTGTATTTATTCATGTGGTTGCAGCGCTTACTTCAGCGAGTGCAAAACAAGAAGCGATTACCCTAGGGTACAAAATACTTGGTTTGGAATAATACTATAAAAAATAGATACAACAGAGCTCGTACAGTACGTACGAGTTTTTTGTGTATCGAAATTATTTGGAATTTTGACAAATTAAAAAATTTCGCTACAATGGATACATACTATTTATATAGCAGAGAATCTATGCATAAAAAAAATCACGAAAATAATGGTATAATCAGGGTTATTCAAAAAGACTTTTTTTCAATTCCCGTCTCTATCAGAATTGTATCTTTTTCTGTATTTATATTTCTCTTGTGACGAGGGCTTGGAGCAGATGTATTTTTTTCTATTTATATAAAGACTATCGTAGACAATATCTTTCGAGTGTCATTGATTGGAGCGATATTGTCTCTAGGTAAAATGTTGTTTTCTATTCCTGTCGGAGAAGTGGATGATCATGCAAATTTGAAATCAGTGTTGTTTTTGAGTAAATGAGCATATGTTATTACCTGACTTTTATATTTTTTAGCGGGGATAGGGAAATCACCATTATTGCTTTTGCTGGCAGTTATACTCAATGGTTTTGCCACAGCGTCATTGTTGATTACCTATCAAACATTTATCCGGAAACACAGTAAACAAAATGCCAGAGGAAAGATATTTGGATTATATTTTTCTAGTACAAATCTCGCCTATGTCATAGGAGCATTGATCGCAGCTATACTTGTAGGATATATCGATTTACCCTATATGTTTCTTTTTATTTCATTTTTTGCAGTCATTTCGTTTTTTACTGACCAAAAGCTTCCCAATCTCAGCAAGAAAAAAATCAAAGAGTTTATTTGAAAAGATACATTTATTCATAAATTTATGATCGAAGTATTCTCCTTGCACGCTATCAAAAACGTACTAATGACTATGAAAAATTATTCTACCAGATTATATTATGCGCTTGGATTTGAATTTATGTTCAACGTACTCAATTATATAGGATTTATTTTTATTCCCATCATTTCCATCAAAAACAATCTGACGCTTTCACAGATTGCTCTTGTGTTTGCGGTTATGAGATTGCCATATTTGATAGATTTTTTTACAGGAAATATTGCCGATCATACAAGCAAAAGAAAATTTTTATTTTTTGTCTTACTCTTTATTTCTTTTTTGTATATGTTGTTGTGATATAATGCGTGATTTCGAAGCATCATGATCATAACCTTTGCAATCTCGTTAGGGCTTTCACTCATGCGTCCCACTATCTCTGCATATATTTCTGATTGTGTAGACACCAAAGATGAATGAACAATTTCTGGAGTAGAAGAATTCGTTTCCAAGTCATGAGAAATGGTCTGAATATTACTATTTGGGGCATCTTCGGTGGTATTTGGAATTCAAACATCATTTGTCTTGGTAGGAATAATCGTTTTTGTCGTGGCAAACATAGGACTTGCAAGAAGATTTCATATTTTTAGGAGAAAAAGAGTGTAATATAATATATTGACATTAATTAGTAAAAATTTATGATATACAAAAATAAAAAACAAAAAAAAGCATGAAAAATATAGTCGTTATTGAATTGATACCAATATGTCTGTTTTTGGTGTCTTTTGTTTCCGGATGTTATTTTGCGTATTTCTGGAGAGACCTACAGAGAGATAGTGTATATACGCATGATTTGAGAAAATCATTGATGCGTGCTGTGTTTTTGGCTGTTTTGCTCTGTGGTATCGTCACAGTTATGGCAGTTATTGCTACACTTAGTAGTCAGTTGGGTGGAATTGATATTGGTTTCTATCTACTGTGGTTGTTTGTGGCTATCCTCATGACCATTGTTTTTGCTTTAGGGAGTACACCTGCCTGTGTTATGCCAAATCCATTTGCCATTGCAGGAGCCAGCGTAGCTTGGCTCATAGGTAGTGGAATAACTACTGGCCAATGGTTACCATTGATACTTGCAATGATTATGCTTTGTGTCGGTATCGGAGTTGGAGATTATCTCCATGACAGAAGAAAAGAAGTAATTGAATAATGCCCTATAAAGTCCGGAGTATTTCCGGCTTTTTTTGTATACAAAAATTGGTTTAGCGCGCGAGTAGTATCTCGCATCCATAATCTATAAGTTTTTCAAAATCTCTTTCATTTTCTGGTTGTGATAATCGATACCCTTCGAGCTGTTTTCTTAGTTCTTGATGTTGTGGATGTCAATCATCATATCATTCGATACTATCTTTGAATATATGATTTAATAAAAAAGTTAACGCTTCTTTGAGATCTTCAAATTTTTTCTCATCATGAAGTTTGTTCATAATATATTGTTTATAATACCATATTGTTTGAAAATGCAAAAGCTCATGAATAAAGGCTCTGAGGATTCAATCCCAATATAAACCAGATCGAGTCTGTCAAAGCTTAATGTTGTAGGGTCAGCGATTAAGTGAGGTAAGAAAAATAGTGAAGTCATTTCTATAGATGGGTTGTTTAGTCAGTATCACCATTTTTTTAAAAATATCATCTTTATGCTGGTTGAGATTTGTTTGCATCTCATGTATTTTTTGTTGTGAAATATCTTTATTTTTACTCCAAAAATCTTCTAAATATTCACGTAAAAAAGGATAAGCATATTGTTCTTTCATGTCTTGTAATTTTTGTAGATCAATATCAATTGTGTGTTCGACCTGATCTTTTCGTTTGCTTGAATGGATATTTATATTAAAGGCTGATCGATAATTTCGAGCGTCCTTTTCAAGATCGAGTTTCACGATAATAGTAAAATCAGTCATGTGTTTTTATGTATATAAAATTTCCCGACCTGCAAGTTTCTTATTTGTCAAAACATATACATCATGCGTATTGCAATGTGCTTTCTCTAGATGATTTCCCTTAGCATCCAAGATATCCAGGACCTCTAATTCATCCATATTCGTGGGTGTCAAATATTTGATTTTCATTCCCGGAACAATGACTTCTTTTGGCTCGATATGAAAATATTTTTTTTTATTTTTTTCTATGTATTGGTCAGAAAACATGCCAAAATAATTACGGTTGAATAATGGTCATGCGCTTTCTAGAGTAGTAGAGCATACATAAGACATAGAATCACCCTTCGTTTCCCTCTTTACCAAAGAGGGTTCTTTGTCGCTGCCTCCTTTGCTAAAGGAGGTGCTGAGCGAATGCGAGGTGGGGGATTCTTTTTCTGGAAAATCAGCAAGTGTATTAAACAAAAAACCTTCTCGATATTCCCTATGCGGAATAACATTGACGAGATTTGCTACTTTTTTATCTATTTTCTTGTTAGCTATAATTGCATCACGTACGTGTTTATATGCTTTCACCACTGCTCAAACATAAAACTCTGATTTACTTCTTCATTCAATCTTGATGGCATCGACATACGGTAATATTTCTTTCAATCTTTCTATCGTGCACAAATCCTTGGACGATAAAATATGACTTCACTGTTCGTCTCATTCGAGTTGAAAGAGTTTTCCTGGTCTGCGTTCTTCTTCAAGTCGTACCTTGTATTTAAATCTGCATGCGTGTGAGCATTCACCCTTATTGCCTGGTCTTCATGACATATAATCACCAAGGAGACAACGACCAGAATAGCTCATACACATAGCGCCATGGACAAACACTTCTATCTCCATTCACGGAACTTTTTCTCTGATTTCTTTGATTTCTTCGATGTTCAACTCTCTCGCGAAAACAATTCTTTTGACACCCATATCTTTCCAAAATTGCACAGCAGCATAATTCATAGTAGAGGATTGAGTGCTTAGGTGTAACGGCGTATTTGGTAAATATTTCCTAATGATATGGAAAGTGCCTGGATCAGAAAAAATAATAGCATCAGCACCAACATCAGCAATCTGTTTCACGGTTTGTTCAAAGATTTTGATATCCATATTCCTCGGAAAAATATTCATAGTGAGTAATGCTTTGCTTCCATTTTTGTGCAAATCATCTACGGTTTTTTTGAGATCATCAAAATTATAAATTTTATTTTGTCTCATCCTCAGTGAGGTGAAAGGAACTCCGACATAGACTTCCTCTGCTCCATAATGACTGGCTACCATAGCTTTTTCGTATGATCACCCTGGTGCTACTATTGTTGGTGTTTTCATGTTTTAGATTTTAGATTTTAAATTTTGAATTCGATATATTCTTGTTCAGGGATTTTGTAGATAGGTAATTTTTCACCGTATTCATCCAGTCTCATTTCTCTTTCTTCGTCGGGCAATCAAGGGTATGTACTAGATCATCGATGGACCATCATCTTTATGGGCAGAAAATTGTTGCCCTCTCCGATTGTGTCTTTTCTAGAACTATAATATGATTTGCTTCGCATTATTGCTCAAGCTGATACTCATGAAACTATTTTGTCATGGATCAGTTCTTTGAGATTTGGTACCTTATCCATCACCTCCAAATGTTTATATGTTTTTCATCAGCAGAAGAACAAAATATCATTGTGTTTGATTTGTTCAATAAGTTTTGTTATATCGCTGGTAGCACATTCGATTTCAAGATGTTTATCCAGATTATATCTGAGGATGATATGCTTCCATTTTTCAAAAAACGCTTTCTCAGCATCCTGATCAAACACAATATCCTTTTCTGTTCATTGACTAAAGGGTACTATAAGAATCTTATTTCCTGTATTAGTGATTGCTTGGAAAAACCTTTTATTTTGTTCAGTATCGGGGGATGCTTGTCATCCATGGAGAAAAAAATGTGTCATTAATGAATAAACAAACAAATAAATAAATAAATAAATAAATAGGAGATAGCGTATACAGCACTTAAGATATTTTTCATCGTATGTTTTTTTTTGTTTAGCCCATGTAATGTATTTCTCTTATTCTAAGTCTTCAACTTCTTTCAATACTATTTTGATGCGATAGACTTTGCATGCAAACAATATTTTGAACATAACAAATGCGATACCTGTCATAACCCAAAACACAATCCTGATAAACCCATAGAAGATAAGAAACATCAACAAAATGACCGATGCTTTAAATGTTGGGTTCTCATATATGGTATTTACCTGTCCAAGAAGATAGTCACAGATTCCCATGTTGACAGTAGTGTTGTCTTTGAGTGTTTGATCGATGAGGTTTTTTTTGAAAATATTTATTTTTTTGATGATTGTAGAATAAGGAGATTGTTGTGTTTGTAAAGAAATATTTTGTCCCATAGTTACGATATCTTGGACCTTAGTATTGAAAAGAGCATTAGTATCGCCCTTGATTTTTTCCATGCCCTTGGTGACGGGATTGGTGAAAACATGTATCACACGACTAGATGCATCAGAGAGATCTTGGCAGGTGAACGGAAACTTTGAGTAATATCCAAGGACGAAAAAACTATATCCAAGGGTAATAAAGACCGTGAACATATATCCTCATGTGGTGAGATAGCTTAAGGTATCTCGTTTGATTTTCTCATATGACGATCATTGAAGTAACCATGCAAGATAAACGATTCCGATATTTATAGAGAGTATAGATGCGATAAGAAGAAGGTTGCCAACAAATATTCCTTGAACGATAGATATGGCAAACATAAGGATGGCCAAATATTTGATAGGTAATTTACGAATTTCGAGATAGAGAAAATGAAAGAATATAAAAAATAACATAACATAGAGCATCGATTCCACTGCAAAAAATTGTCAGAACAACTTGAAGAATATCAGTCCATAGGCAATAACTGTCAGTCAGAGAAATATTCGTGCTTTGATGGAATGAAGTTTTTTTTCTGTTGCTTTGATGGGTGTAGTGTGGTCTATTTTTGGTTTTTTGGCTATCATGCGAAGGGAAAAAGAAGAGAGATAAAGAAGCTAAGTTTCCAAGCGAGTATCCAAAATGCGATAATCATAGCTGGAAAAAAAGGAATTATTTTGCTAGCTTTTTTAGTAACAAGATATTGTAGTAAAGCTCGAATTAACCCAATGATACTACTCATCAGGACAAATAAAATCAAGACATTTACCAATATCATGAGCGAGAACGGTAGGTGGTGAAATGAGATAATGATGGGAAATAGTGTTCATATGCTTACTGCTAAAAAAATATCTCCCTCACCAAATCATTCCTCATGTTTTTTAAATCTCATTTTTACATATCGTTTCGCAAAAAAATAGATCAACAAAAAGGTCACTCCAAAAATAATTGTACTCATCAAAAAATTTCAATCATTACCTCCAGATACATTGATATTTGCCAGAATTCACAAAGTCATCAAGAGTATTCGCACGATCATATGGAGTTCATATTTCTTCAAATCGTAGATCAAAAGAAGAATCAGAAATCGATTCATCAAAAGTCAAAAAACCAATCTTTCAATTCAGAAATCTTTGAGTAAAAAATAGGTGAGTACAAATATTCATGCACACAAAAGTTCCAAAACTGGATATATTCGAGGAATCTTTTTGTTACAATAGCGACATTTCCCTCATTGGACAAGATAGCTTACAACAGGAACCAAATCTTTCATGACGAGCCTATGTTTACATTGGGGGCATTGCGAGAATCCGAAAAAAAATCCACGAAGTTTCGTTCGTGTGAGACCATCAGCAAATCTGGTCATCACGACAGAACCGAGAGAGCCAAAAATGAGTCACAAGAGTAGTATCAGTATTCGCATAGTTTTTTTGTAGTATAAACAATGTACTTATATGATAGAACATAAAAAAATCAAGGAGTTTAGTTTCTACACAGACACATACCTTTTAACCTTGAATTTTTTAGCTAACTGACTATACACAAACCACCGTATTTTATAGTTATTTCAAAAAATGGCGAACGCGTATAATCATCAAGAAATAGAAGCGAAATGGGAAAGTTTTCGAGAAGACAACAAATATTTCGCAGCGACTATGGATCCCAAGAAACCCAATTACAGTATTGTAATTCCGCCGCCAAACGTCACGGGAATATTGCACATGGGACATGTGTTGAATAATAGTATCCAGGATGTATTGGTGAGACGAAAAAGAATGAGTGGCTACAATACGCTTTGGATGCCAGGAACTGATCATGCGGGTATCGCTACCCAAAACAAGGTAGAGAGAAAACTTGCCGATGAAGGAAAAACCAAAGAAGATATTGGAAGAGAAGAATTTGTCAAACAGACGTGGGAACGAAAAGAAAAACATGGATGATTGATTACGGCACAACTGAGAAAACTCGGAGCATCGTTAGATCGAGATAGAGAGAGATTTACTATGGACGAAGGACTCTCCAATGCCGTCAAAGAGATGTTTGTAAAACTTTATAATGACCAATTGATTTATCAATGAGAATATATAGTCAATCGATGTCCTAGGTGTGGAACGGCGTTAGCAGATGATGAGGTAGATCATGAAGACGAACAATGATTTTTTCGAGAGATAAAATATCCTATCGTAGGAACAAAAGATTTCGTTATACTTGCAACTACGAGACCAGAGACAATGCTTGGTGATACGGGTATTGCCGTAAATCCCAACGACAAAAGATACACAGATTTAGTCGGAAAGAAAGTTTTGTTGCCTTTGGTAAACAAAGAAATACCAGTCGTGGCAGACGAATACGTAGATATGGAATTCGGTACAGGAGTAGTAAAGATGACACCAGCGCATGATCCCAACGATTTCCAAGTGGGGAAAAGAACAGGATTAGATATCGTAAATATATTTACGCTTGACGCAAAAATCAATGAAAACGGAGGCAAATATCAAGGTTTAGATAGGTTCGAAGCAAGGAAAGTAATCGTGAAAGATCTTGAAGACCTGTGATTGATTGTGTCTGTCAAAAAACACATGCACGCAGTCGGGCATTGTTATAGATGTGCAACAGTAGTAGAGCCAAGAGTTTCTAGACAATGGTTTGTGAAGATGCAACCGCTCGCACAGCCAGCTTTGGAAGCAGTAAAAAGCGGAAAGATTATTATTCAACCCAAGAGACGAGAAAAAGTATATTATAATCGATTGGAAAATATTCGCGATCGATGTATCTCTAGACAGATTCGACGATGACATAGAATACCTGCTCGATATGGACCAGATCAACAGGTCTTCGTGGCAAGAAATGATGCGGAAGCACAGGCACAAGCAGATAAACATTATGGTAAGACGGTGCAATTGACGCAAGAACAAGACGTATTAGATACCTGGTTTAGTTCTGCATTGCGACCATTTTCTACTATGGGACGACCAGAAAAAACCAAGGAACTCGAAAGGTTTTACCCAACTGCCGTATTAGTTACCGCAGCTGATATAATCTTTTTTCGAGTTGCGAGGATGGTGATGATGGGGATGTATGAGATGAAAGAAATCCCATTCCACGATGTATTCCTTCATGGAATCGTAAGAGACGAGCAAGGAAGAAAAATGTCCAAATCGTTGGGCAATTCGGCTGATCCGCTGGATCTCATTAGAGATTACGGTGCAGATGCGATTAGGTTTACTATGATCTACAATACATCTCAAGGACAGGACGTGCATTTTTCCGAAAAACTCCTGGAGATGGGAAGAAATTTTGCCAACAAAGTACGAAATGCGAGCAATTTTGTGTTGATGAATCTAGAATGATTTGATCATACCAAAATACAAAAATCTGATCTCAAACTCGAGTTTGTTGACAAACGAATTTATTCAAGACTCCAAACTACGATAGATACTATCAACGAGAAATTAGATAAATACATTTTAGATGAAGCAGCAAAAACTGTCTATGAATTTATCAAAGGAGATTTTTGTGACTGGTATGTAGAGATGGCAAAAGTAAGATTATATAACAACGAAGATGCTACCACCAAAACGACAGCTCAATATGTTTTACGAGATGTACTTGAACAATCAGTGAGACTACTTCATCCATTTATGGCCTTTGTAACTGAAGAATGTCGACAACAACTCAATACCGGCAAGCCAACAATTATGCTTGAAGCGTATCCCAAAAGCGATAAGTCTCAACAATCTGTAGAGATAGAATCGGCAATGCTTTACATCCAAGATGTTACGACGTCAATCAGAAATATAAGGGCTGAAGCCAATGTTTCACCTGCAAAAAATGTTACGGCCTTGATAAAATCATCAGACAAAAAAGAACTTGCCGTTATCAAGGAGAATAAAGCATTCATTATGAAGCTTGCAAAGCTTGATACCATAGAGGCAGGCAAAGATATCATTAAACCTGACTTGGCATGATTTAGGGTTGCGTGAAAATCTGAGATTTACATCCCTTTGGCAGGCCTTCTCGATATCGAGGCAGAGACCAAAAAAATCACTGATCAGATAGAAAAATTGGAACAATGATTAGCTTCATGCAAGAGAAAGTTGTCTGATGAAACCTTTATATCCAAAGCGCCAGCACAAGTGATTGAAAGAGAAAAAAATAATGAAGGTGAATATGTAGAGAAGATAGAAAAATTGAAAAAGAATTTAGAACTATTGAGAAAATAGTTTTTAAGAGTCTTCCTTTGTTTCCTCTTTGACCCACATTCGTGAACAAGGTAAAGGAGTTCCTCAGTAAAAGACGTTCCCTCTTTGCTAAAGAGGGTGAGGGTGATTCATTTTAAAGGGAGACAAAGAAGATTTATCTTTTTATTCTCGATGTATAATCTTTATCAATCCAAACTTCGAAAGGATATCCAGCACGAGATTTATCGTAAACCGATATTCACCGTGGAGCTTTTTGGTAAAGAATACTTCGGCACCATCAAAGAAAAAAAAATCTGACCTTTTACGACGAGACGATATCAGATCATGGGAATAGAGCTTCCCAAGGATAAAACATACGTTCAAAAAGAGTTAGCAAATCTTAAAAAGAAATTCAGAAACAAATGATTTTTCTTTCAGTTGGGAATAATCAACGATATTATTAGTTTCGAAAATAGTACACAAAAATGCGACGAATTTAAAGAAGATATGAAAATGTTCAGACTCGGATTACAAAAAGTATTGCAAATAGATTACAAATTTACACCAGCATGTAGAGAAAATATGCCTACGGCAGGAATCATCTACGATACCACAAAATCTGATGAGGAGTTGTTGAAAGACATGAACGAAAGTTGTAGAAAACGCATAAAAAAAGCTATTGCTGGATGAATGCAGTATCGTAATATCGACAAAAAAGATTACGAAATGTTCTTTGCAAAGCGACAAAAAACGGCAGATGCGAAGTGATTCAACACTATTTCTAGAGTACAATATGAGTGACTGTTGAAATACATTGAGAAAGGAAAATGAATGTTGATAGGTGCGTTTCTCGATGGTGAAATGATTGCGTGAACAATATGTTTATTCGATTGACCATTGATATATTGTCCCTATGGATTCTTCGATAGAAAATTTAGCAATATAGGTGTCCAGCATTTTTTGAAATTTAAACTTTTTTCACGAGCGAGAGATAACTGATTCAAACTGGTGGATACGGGTGGAGGAGCACCAACAGGATTTCCAAAACATCCACTCGCAAGCGTGAGCACATTCAAAGAGTCTCTTGGTGGTACCAAGAGTGAGCAATATGGAAGTTATGATATTATACTTAATCCTATAGTATATACGATATTTAAGCGATATTCTATACTTAGGGGATAATTTTTGTTATCCTTCCAATAAACCAATCAGTGCTATAGTCGGCCTGATTTTTTTTATTAAAATTTCACATAGCAAACAAAAAAATTTTGCTTTTTTTTCTATTCTAGATATAATAAACCAAGGGATTTTATTGTCTCAAAAAATATAATGGTGGAAATGTCATCTTATAGGGAAAATTTGAAAAATAAGATTATGGATACGAAAAGTAAAAAGACTCGTCGACTTATTGAAAAATCCGCAATAAAACAAGCGTGGAATGTCTTATCTGAGGCAAGGGCTACGCAAGAATATCAAGAGGAAAAAAAGAAGAAAATAAAGTCATTTAAGCAACAAAAAGCAGAAGAAATTAAAATGAAACAATTTTTGGAACAACAAAAAAAAGATAAAGAACTGGTAGAAAAATTTGAAGAAAAATCAGAACGATTGGAAACATATGGTAAACTGTATACATATTTTTTAGCAAAAAAAAACGGACAGGAAACATCAGAGATTGTGATAGATAGGAGACTCAAAGAAGTTGTTTTGTTTGAGTTTTTTAGGATGGCACAAGATCAGATTGGTCGTTTTTGGGGAATACAATTTAGAGATATGGTCAAAAGAAAGGAAGATATAACGGAGAATCTGTGGCTCTTTGTTTCAGAACTGTATACTATCAGCAATGCCATTGTTTCAAAAAATATCGAGCAGATACGAGAGTATATCATGTGATCGCATACACTGGTAGATCATTTGGAGGAACATATCAAAAAGATGCTTTCAGAAGAACAATTACAATCATTGCGTGCGAATACACAAGTGTTTGAGTCAAAATATCAAACTGGGTGAGTACAAAATAAAAAAATATGAGCCTATCAAACTCAAAAATATCGGGACACACAAAATAAAAATGGATTTGCACAAGAGTATAAAAGTGCTGAAGAATTCGTGCAACTAAATACAACAAAAGTACATGAGATCAAACAAAAAATGAATAGTACTCTCACGCCTCAATCAAAATTTCCCGTAATGGAAAACATCAATGAGTTGATAAAGGTTGGTTATTTCAAGAAAATCTTAGCAATGCTCCAATATTTTATAGAACATGATATGGCGAACGCTATGGATGAGAAAGAAAAAATAAGGAAATTATTGTTCTTTACTTCACAATTACAGTCCATTGCGTATAAAACAATAAAGTGATTAATTGATGATAGGGGGGTGGAATATTTGTCATATGATTATAATATAGATCTTGTATGATTATTGGACGAAAAAATAGATGTACAATCTCTTGGACCACAGCTAGAAAAAATATTAGTCGAATTGAAAAGAAAAAATGAAAAAACAAGTGCAAGATTTGCAAGGTTTGGTTTTATGAACGTAACGGACGAAGCTTTTCTACAATGGGAAAGATGATTGAGAAGACCAGAAGAGGCGCCTCAGCCATTTTATTTTTTTGTGTTATGAAAGTATTATGACAGTCATTTAGCGACATGAACAAAAACGAATACATAAAAAAATAATCCGATGTGGGATGTCTCAGCTAAGATTGACATTTAATACAAAATAAATATAAGATATAAAAAAAATATAATAATAAAAAAAACGATATGGAAGTTCGATTTTATATTGAAGAAGATTTTGGACCAGAATATCTCCAAAAATCACAAGAAAACAGATTGAGAAGACAGCTTTTGGAGACGATAGGTCTGAAAAGGCACATTGCCCACATTATTGGTTCTGATCTATTTCCACCAGTGAATCGGATTGAAACAGTAAAGTTCAAACTTTTGGAGTCTGTGGTCAAAAAAATTGTTCCCGACCTGTCAAAGATTTTGGCTATTGTGGTATTTGAAAGTGCAAAATACACGGTACACTGTAGGGACCACAATGAAACTTCCGACAAAGCAACAATAACGGCGTTGGAAGAAAAATATGGTGTTAAATTGACAGCGCAAGAATAAATCCATACGCACAAAAAATGTTACATCGGGACGATATGTCGCCCCGGTTTTTTTAATTTCTAAAAGATCTTCGTCACGATTGTTTCAGCGCATACGATCAGTCAGGTAATTTGACATCTTTTTTAATTACTACGCTTCATGTTTCTTCATCAAAATCTAAGTAAGGGCTATCGCTTTCATTAAATTTTATTATACTAAACTTAGCTATTTTATGGTGCATATCTCAAGTATGGATAGATTTTATCCAATCTCTTATTTTTGATGCATCCAATTCATTTCATTCTTTGAGAAAATTACATTTTTTAAGCGTAGCTTGTATCATGGGATCATCACATCCAAAACATATCCATTGACCATCTGGTGTAAAATGAAGTTCATCTTGGTTTTCATCGATAAGATCATGAATTTTATCTATACAGCCTCTCAAAAGTTTACTATAAATTTTTTTGCTCTGCTTCAAATCGCAGGTCAAAGCCTTTTCTACGTCTTTTTGTACAGGAAAAAATTTTGCTAACAATTTTTTAAGCGTGAGCGTGTGTATATCTTCTGTAGATCATTGATGGGGAAGATCAATTGCAACGTTCATGAGGTAAAATTATGTATAAAATCATGATAATTATAGGCAAAAAACAATATTTGTCAAACACATGATTAATTTAACATAGTATTGATATTAATATAGAAAAATGTACAAATATATGATAAACAGAATCATTACTCACGAGGTCATTCAAAAATATTTGATATTTATACAAGAATAACTACAAGAGACAAAAAAATAAAAACATAAAATTATACATGGTATGAGGAGCGTTATATTCAATCTATGTTTTCTACTGTTGCTGCTTGTCGCTGATATATCCTATAGTCAAAGTAGAATATTTCTATCTGCTTCAGGTTCCGCTTCAGGTTCGGCTTCAGCTTCAGCGACAATCACAAATCCGCAAAAAGATGGGTGTGGTCTGAGTTATGATCCAGACAGTTGCATCTTGAGCATACAAAATGGGGATCAATCCGCCTATTACCTTCAAAAGATACTACCAGATTCTCTAAGCAATAGTTTGGGGCAAAAGGTTGCTGTAGTATGCAATATCAAAGACAGCGTCCATAAACAGTATCGTTTTTACGAGACCATAGATTTGAAATTTGGCGTCACGGTTGATTTCAAAGCGAAAGGGAGATATAAAAACGATAGTAATATGGTCATCATAATGCACTATTATTGATGACCATAATCAAACGAGTAGGTCCAGGGGTATATGCCTGGATTTTTTTAATTAAAAAAAATGAAGGTTGACATTTATAGGGAAATATTTATAAAATACATAAACGAAAACAAAATAGAAACATGAAAACAGGAAAATTAATGCTTTCGATGGCTGGTATTTTTGCAGGGTTAGCGCTATTGCTCTGGATCACTCCTATGTCCATTCCGCTTTTCGCTCTAATGCTAGTGGGTTGGATCATGACATTGCTTATATCTTCCAAATTCCTAATGAATCGCAAAAGGATGGGAAAACAAAACATTGTCATATTTGTGGCAGCTATAGTCTCTTGGGTGAGTGTGTTTATATTCATAAACTATATAACATATTCCCATAGTTATTCTTTGTTACATCGTACATGTATGGCGATATGCTGGACAGTAGTTGTCTTTATTGTGATCTTCCTTTTGCTACAGGCAGCGCATGAGAAAATATATCACGATGATGCATGTACGGCAAGTGTATGGAGAATTTGCATATCATTAGCGGGATTGGTCATAATTGCTTTTGGCTTTATGTTAGCAGATTGGCCTATTCTGGTCCTGGCATTATCAATGGCAATCTCCATCTGGGGAGTATGCTATCTATTATTTCTCGCACTCATGAGAAACAATAAGATCACACAAAGAGAATACTGAGTCACCAAAGACTAAAAAATGAGATGCTATAGATTGTCCAGCTGTTTCAGCTGGTTTTTTTATATTCTTCTTCAAAAATATATTCCATTTTTGATTGAAGAATATATAGTTATCAACACGAATAAATAATTCGGTTGATAAACTAAATTGAGACGCAATAAAAAACCGAGGTGAAATAAGGTTTTTTATGACGTAGAAATTATATATTTTTCTTCAAAATATATTAAATTTCTCCTTCTAAAATATATTGTGCCGAAACAATTATCATTTTTTATCGTTTTGTCAATCAAAAATAGGCAAAGAATACGAGTTTTTTGGTCTTTTGTTCTATTATAGATATACTTTATGTACTGAGATTTACTCTCTATAGTCTCTATGGTAGAACAAAAAGAAAACAAAGCAAAAAATATAGTAGCCCTCAATAGTCCAGGGTGATCAGGGCAAAATTTGTGATGAGTGGATGCATCCAAACATGATTTTTCATGAATGGGAAATCTCAAGCTCAATGATTTAGACGTCATACCAACGACGCAGAATTTGATTTCACAAGCAAATGCTCAAGAAGAAGTTGAGATACAAAAAGAGGAGGTGAGGCTCGAAGATTTTAGTACTGGAATAGAAAGAAACGAAGGAAGAATAGGTGCTATTTCTCTAGGAAAGAGTGGTCTGATGAGTGGGAGATCAAGATATCATAATCAGTATTGGAAAATATTTTTGATATCAGCATTTATTATTCTTGTGACGGGAATATCATCTATTATTTTACGCTTGTATAGTCGTTATATCTATTTCGCTTCACAGGCAGTACCTGATACAACATATCAAACCTATATAAATATCTACAAACAGTGACAAATATATTTTGATCAAACATTGAATCTCAGCAATTATCAAAAATATACATCATTGTCTCTCATGGGAAGTGGAGAACAGGCAAATATAGATACGGTGGTCAATGAAAAAACTTTATGATATATCCAAAAAAAGGATATTCTCCAAAAGGCACTCAATAGTTTTTCGCCAGTTTTCATCAACAATAATAAAAAACTGACCGTACTCAAAGAAGATATTTCCAAATACGGATTCTTTTCTCAAGAACTCTATGATATGCTTGAAAATCAAGATTATGCTACTTCTATCAAAAAGTATCTACTCTCCTTGGAAATTATAAAGTTTAGTAGTGCGATAAAAGTATTTAGTTATTTGGATACCTTTGTTTCTAGTTTGGCTAATGCGCTTGGTATTCCATCAACACAAGTAGAATCTACTATGAAGACACTGGTAGATAGAGGAGAAAAAGATATTCTCGTGTATCTCAATACCTGTTATCTCAATCCATACGAGATTGATTACGAGTGTAAACTAGTAGGTGACTTCGATAGATATTATACGATTATAGACAAAGAAAAAACCCCACCCGACACCAACTTTTTCAAAAAGATGATGTATTATGTAGATACAAAACTTGAACAAACAGATTTACCAAGTTTTTCTATCACATTCAAAAAGTATGATCCTACACAGAAACAAATCAGTTTCACCGTAGATGTAAACACATTTAAACAAGATGAAGTCGCTTTGATAAAAAAATGAATTATCAGTCCACATATCTTTATCGTGAGTAATTTATTAAATTTGATAAAACAAAGTATCTTCGTGGTGTCAGAAAATATTGATGCTAAATCTATCAAAATATCACCGAAGATCATCAAAATTGGAAGCTCAGTATTCAATGTAAACAATTCGACGATGAATTTTGTATTACCTATCCAGAAATGATCAGAAAGAGAAATTAGCGATTATATAGATCCTATTTTTACTTCTTCGCAATAACACCAATATGACGGCTAAGACAACAGAAAAGATGACAAAAAAATTAGATATGAATACAATCACATCTTTTCTTGATGTGTTCGAAAAAAATATGCGTGGATTCTATGTTTTTTTCAAAGACAATAAAAATAACAGTAAAATCATGTTACTTATAGCACTCATAACATCAGTATTGGCAGTATACTTTGGTGTGCAACTCTATAACGATATTACTTTACTCAACGGAAAATCTTCTGAGCTTGCTAATCTATCAAACTATGACACACGTACGCTAGAAGCCAACACAATAACACAAACCATCCTCAAAAATTCTGATACCATCTATGACTTGCTTCAAGAAAATAAACTTATGCAATGAGAGATCACTAAATATACTGATTATCTTCATGCTCTCCAGATACCATATATATACTTACTCAAATATATATATCTGCCTTCACTCAATGTATGGAAAGAAAATTATACAGACAATATTGATACCAATCTCATCTGAATAAAATTTCTCGAAAAAAATCCATACAACGATATTACCTTACTTCAAAAGCGAGGAGATTTCTTCAAAAATCTTGGCGACAATAATGAATCCAATGATGTGCTAGATATGAAGATAGGGGATTTCGTGGAAGACGATAAGGGATTCTTTAGTATGCCAATTACTGTTTCCTTTATAGCCAACTCCAAACGCGCATTTTTGTTGCTCGCAGACAAGCTTTCTATGACATCCAACAAAGAAAATATTTCACTTATCAACGAATTCTTTTATTATCTTCGAGCGGAAATCAAAAAGGGGAAAGAGACAGAAATCAAAGCTTTGGAGAGTGGTTATGTAACGACATTCGGATCAGGACAAGAAATAGATCAGGATAAAATGATTGGCTATCATATATACAACTGGATGTTCAATGGATGAGAAAATACGCTTATTGATGATGGTATTATCGACAAAACCATCAAAAGCATCATCTCATGTAACAACGACACAGATGAAGTATGCTATTACAAATTTAGAGAAAGATACAGAAACATTCCGACGTTTGGATATCTCTTAGGGACAGATTTTGGCACGAACGGCGCAGAAAATCTTAAACGTTTTATGCAGCAACTTCCGCCTATCTTTTCGATAAAAGAATTTGAGTTTGATAAGATAAAAGCACCAACCATCTCTGATGTGACCAATAATAAGTACCAGGGCAAAGTTACTATCGTAGTATATGGAAGAAGTGCGTCAGCTCAAGAAGTAGATCAGATTGCACAATCATTGGGCAAAAAATGTTTAGGAGAAAATAAAGCACTCACAACACAAGACGGACTTGATACCATCCAAGTCGCTATTGTAAAACTTTCTGATGTCAACAAAATAGATAAGAGTTATGGAGATAATCTTCGAGAGCTTAAATGACTTATCGAGCAGATGAATACTGAGTTTCCAAGTCTCAGCAATTACAAAAAAACTATAAAACTATTTGAACTTTATAGAATGCTTTCTGATGCCTGATTATGTAAATAATAGATGAGATAATACATAAAAAACACCTGTTTTTATATCTACTGCAATAATAATGAATAATATTCTTGGAAGTAATAGAGATCAGATAGAATTATTTGTAGGTGATGTATGAGAAAATTTGAAAAACTTGTCGGCTGATCAGATAAATAATTTAGATTTGGATGCAATACAGGTTTTTGTAAAACAGAAAGAGTCAGAGTATAAAAAGGAGTATAAAGAATTCCGTGAGTGTTATGACGATTGGGCAAAAAACATTTCAACTATGGAAGCGCATCAAAAGAAACAAATAGTAATGAATAAATTTATAGATATAGAAAAAAAATATCGATTATATATCAAATATGGGAATAGTTGGAATGAAGTCCCCGAAGACTTTAAAGATAACTTTATATTAGCATCAGATAAATTTGATAAGCAATATGATCGTATCAAAAAGAGGGTTCTTGAAAAGCAAGATGTCGATGCTTTACGGAAGAGTAAAATGCGACAAATGGATGCTCTTTGAGTTGCATTATGTACTCGTCGCACTACAAAAGATAATAATCCACAATATCGGGAGGGGTATGAGGCAAGAACAATAGAAGATATATTACAAGAAGTCGACTGAAATATAGATAAATATGTAGTAACTTCAATCAACAGTATGGCTAATCCTAAATGATTGAAATTAACATATATTCAGTGGTTTGTGAACCTAAAATATTTGCTTGCTGCGGCAAAAAAAAACAAGAACAGAGAAGATGTATCCATGATACAAAACACGATCAACCATCTCCTTGAATCTATACAAAAATTAGACACAACAAAAAAACCTTTGGATGGTGGTGCAAAAGAGCTTTTGATAGCTATAAAATAATAGAATTATTGTTTTGAACTAGAAGAAATTTGGCTGAGGATCGATTGTGTAAATGACTATCAATATGGTATATTCCGTACTCTTGAACAATAAAAATAGACAAAAAACTAACTAGACAAATTGTGCCAGACATGATCTATATCTTCATCGTCATCTAGGGCATCGAGGAGTGTATAGAGTTTATTAGTGTTTTCTTCATCAAGTTTAACCATGTTTTCTGGGATAAATTGGATATCTGATTCGACCATATGATAATTAAATTTCTCTAACGCATGTTGTACAATCGTGAAATCTTTTTTATCGACATATATGATTACACTAGTTCCGTCAATTTCAAAATCAGCTATAGGAAGTTCCATAGCGCGTTCTTCGAGCTCACTTGTATTCAACGGCAAAACCTTCTCTATGGTTTTTCCTTTATCTTGGATAGTTTCACTGATTCCATCGATGACTATCACTCCTTGTTCTTTAAACTGCCAAGCCACGGAGCCAATAGCACCAAGTACTCAACCATATTTATACATAATTTGTTTTACACTAGCAGCACTTCTATTCGTATTTGGAGTCAATGCCTTGATGAGCAAAGCCACACCTTCTGGACCATATCACTCATAAAATATTTCTTCGAGATTTTCTCATTCCAATTGGCCAGATCATTTCAAAATAGCTTTTTCTACTACTTCTCTTGGTAAGTTATATTGTTTCGCTTTGCTAAGCGCGAGCTCAAGGGCAGGATTCATTTTTGCATCCGCTCATTTTCTAGCAGCTATCTGGATGATTTTGCCTACTTTTGCATATACTTGCGATTTTTTTGCGTCTCCTGATGCTTTTCTCGCTGCGATACTATGTCGTCTTCCCATGTTTTTAGTATAAAGTATAAAGTAAATAGTCGGGGAATTCCTTGGTTAGATTGTATATGTTTTTTGTGAGCTCCCTGGCTTTTTGCCATACTGATAATTTTTTGAAATTATGCATGGTAAACTAAGTATATAAAAGTATCGCATCTTAATGCTTATGTCTTGATACTTTTATCTATTCTCAATAACTTTTTTAATATCTGCTAATTTATATCATTTTCTCATCAATTTCTGGATGATATCAAATCCATCCACCTCTTTACGTTTATATGCTGCGATATCTTTTTTGATTTTATCATGGATACCTTCACCCATTTCTCCATCATATTTTTTCAATACCTCTCTCACGATCTCTTGAGGAACTCATTTTTGTTGTAATTTTTGAACAATACGAATAGCGGGTTTCCCTTTATTCACCACTTCGCTTCTGATATAACTTTCTGTAAACATTTCATCGTTCACATAATTCTTTTTTTTAAGCTCTACAATAGTTCGATCTATATCTTTAGTGTTGTATCATTTGGTATACAATTGAATCTTCAACTCTTTTTCAGTCTTGGGATAACGATAGATATATTTGAGCGCGTAATCAAAACACTGCATACTTTAAAACAAAAAATAAATAGTAACGTGCCTGCCTGTATTCACCTCATTCCCGCGAAAGGGGAATCCAAGCGCAATAGTATTGATTCCCGATCAGGTCGGGAATTACGGTTAGTACTTGCAGGATGTATTCAAAAGTACATTATTTTTTTAATGCAAAGTTGATAGTCGATTCGCCACTGGTAAATAATGCCACGATATCTCATTCAGGATTATCCGTGGATTGTATGTCAGAAATTAATGCTTCATGTTGGAAAAATTCTTTAAATTCTTTTATGATATTTTGTAGATTTTCATCAGTAGTGGAAAACAACATCACTACTTTAGTGTCTACGCTATAGTCAGCATCCTTTCTCATTTGGTTGAAAAATCTAGAGATTTCACGAGCGATCCCTTCTCTCTGAAGTTCAGGAGTAAGATTCAAATCAAGCTTAGCTATTATGCTTCCATCGATTGCCATATTATCACCTTCTAATCACTCATATGCTATTTCGTATTCACCACGTTCTAGTGTCCATTCATTACCATCATTATCAAAAATAATCATTGTTCCGTCTCCAGCATCTTTGATATTTCCTTGTTTACCATATTGGATAATCTTGCTCGTATCTTTGCCAAATTTTGCAGAAATCTGAGATCCGATAGGTTTGAATGTTTTCTGTATCTTGAGTGAATTATCAAATTCTTCAATCTGTTTTACATTCACCTCTTCTTTGATAATGGCTTCATATTTTTGGAGAAGCGCCTGTGCTGATGTAGTCATAGAATATTCCTAAGAAATACTAAAGATATGCATCTCAAATATAAAAATTTAAGGCAAAAAAGCAACCGAAGTTTATCTTGATGTTGAAAATATTGATCAAAAAGATAGGTAGTAGGGTGTATATAATTTACTATATATCCATAAAAAATGAAAAAAATATTAGTGCTCTATTATTCCAGAACGGGGATAACAAAAAAACTCGCAACGTTTATTGGCGATGTGCTTGATGCTGACATAGAAGAGATTGTAGATACAAAAAATAGATCAGGAGTCATGTGATATATTATGGCAGGCAGAGATGCAGCGCTCAAAAGACAAACAAAGATACAAAATATAATTCACGATACATCTACCTATGATGTCGTATGTATGTGAACCCCGGTACGAGATTTCACCATGGCTGCAGCCATGAGGACCTATCTGACGACACACGAAAAAAATTTACCCACTTCGCTGGTTTTTTTCTGTACGCAGGCAAGTTCATGAGCGGAAAATACCTTCCAAGAAATGGCTAATATTGTGGGCAAAAGTCCCCTGATGACTATCGTCTGTTCTAGTAAAGAAGTTGCTAGAGATAGCTATCAAGAGCAGGTGAAGAAACAGTTAGAAATAGCATGATTACTAGTCTTCTAGCCACTTTTTTTAAATATTCGATTATCTAGCTGTATAAGATAAAAATTTATCTGAATACTGATGCTAGTTCTGTTTCAAATGTTTTTTTAAATATTTCATATCTCTGTTTGATCTCCGGATGCCGTTCCAAAAGAAACTCAATTCTTTCTTTATTTAACGGTCTTTCTCTGTGTCTTGCAAGTATTTTTTCATAAGCAAATTGTTCTTCACAAAAACGGATGGGAATATTTTCTGTATTTTTATTGAAAAAATGATGGCCTGTACGGTTGTGTTCACTAGTTATTTTTTCTGCAAAGACAGACAATCACAAAATTTCATGTGCAAGTAGCGCAGTTACTAAACATTGTCTATAGGATGGATTACTGTCAGATCGTGATTCTGGATCTCCAGAACTTTCTTTACTTCGACAAATTCTGACCAATTTTTCAAAACCATCTACAGAAAGTTGCATACGTTTGCGGTAGGGATAAAACAAAAAATATTTTTATTGGTTTGTAGGTAAAAGAGCAATTGATGTTATAGTTTTGCGAAGTTAATGATTTCTTCCTTTTCTTTGTAGATATTATGTAATTCTTCCCAATGGTGTATAGTTTCAACGTCTCGTTCACCGATACGTGTTCTTCTCAGTTGAATCAATGTGCCTCCCATGCCAAATTGTTGACCAAGTCGATAGGCGATAGATCTGATATAGGTTCCTGAGCCGACATCTATTTTGATCTGTAAGAGAGGAAATTCATACATCAAAATTTCATATTTCTGAACCTTCATCACTTTGTTTACTTCCCTAATATTTCCATCTCTCGCATCATCGTATGATTTTTTTCCTGCGATTTTTTTTGCACTAAACGCGGGGAGTGGTAACTCATATTCAGGAATGAGTTTATCTAGTTTTTTTTGTATTTCAGCTAAAGTGGGAGCTTCCACGGTGCCATTTTCCATCTCTACTCATGTTACTTTTCAATTCTGCATACTACATGCAAAATTCTGAATTTTTTCTCGGTATTCCATATCTCGCGTGTCTGTCAGTTTGGAAAAATCAATCGTAGCGATATAGGATTTATCCAGTCAGATAAGTTCTGTCAATTTTTTGGTGTCTTTGTCTAGTGCGAGAATCATAAGTCCAGTGGCCATAGGATCAAGAGTTCAACTATGTCACATTTTCTGCTTCGGAAAATGACGTCTAAAAATACGGATGACATCAAAGCTTGTGATTCGTGCTGGTTTATCTACTGCCAAAAACATAATGAATAATGAAAAATTAAAAACGGATAATGATGGAATGATCTTGTATGGATTATCGTTATATAACAATAGTATACGGGTTTTCAAATCAATCATTATGTATCATACATGATTCATCTTGTATTTCTCCAAAAATAGTTGATTTTTCTGTTGAAACCACTACTATTTTGATGGTTTTTAGATTATAAACAAAATAATGAAAAAAGTATACATGGTGGGATTGCTGATTATGGCTGCAAGTCTAGCAGGATGTGCACTCAAGGGTCCTATAGTACCCAACATTTCTACAGGAGATGTGTTGCCGATACCAGCGACAGGAATAAAAGGAGACACAACAACATGATGAGATGTGGTAGCAACAGGAATACTTGATACATGATCAGTAGTGGAAGGAACAACGAGTTCAATAGATTCATGAGTAATTCCTATGGTTGCGGGTAGTGAAGACGCTGCTGTCCAACAAAGTGGGGTAGCTGCTCAAATGCAAAAACTTATTGACGAGAGAAATGCCCAGCCCAAAGATGATAGTAAGCTCAATGAAGAAGATATAGATTTTATGCAAAAGATTATCAATCTATTTAAATAGCCAGTGAGGATACCAAAATACATATATTGTTCTTTTTAATTGGTAGTCGAGAGTAATGAACGCACTATTTGAAATCATCAAAGGAATTTTCTTTTTTCTTACCATAATTGTGGGGCTTTTTCTAATCAGAGGAGGCGTGATTTTTGGCCCAGAATATCAATTATTGATCAAACAGATGTTGATGCCATGATATTTGGTATTTTGTGGAACGATGTTTGGATATATTGTGGCACGCATACAAATTGGATATGAAGAAGAACACCCCAACAAAAATAAAATTTATGTCAGATCATTTATCTTTGGTGTAGTGTTAGGCGTTGTTTTGGCTATTGTTTATATGTTTATCTAAAAATATTGACTAAAAATATTGAAAGATGGGGAATTGAGACGTGGAGACATTACTCTCTCAACCCTCAACCCTCAACTTCTCCACCTATATATTTAGTTACCATTGCTTCATGAAACGATATTCTCTCTTGATACTCTCCATAGTTATTGTTTTGACAGGATGCACATCCAAATCGTTTTTTTCTGTGACTTTTGATACATTTGCCATCAAGTTGTATGATAATAATAAACAATATAGTGTCCTTCCGCTGGATACTACAACTACGGATATGAAGGTATTGACTAAGATAAAAGAAGAACAGCTGACAGGAAGTACAGGATTTATCAATTCATTGGTCATTATTAGAACAGCTATTCAACCATGAATAGATATCAAAGCACTAGTTACCGCCAATGCAAAAAAATTGCAACTCAAGCTCTTGAAATATAAAGCTATAGCCACGGTAAGCAAAAAAGTAAAATGTCAGAGCCTACAATATTCGTGATATATAACTACTTTTTCCTACCAGTTGGACAAAACAATACTCTACGAAGGACAATATTTTTTCACGGATGATACATCATTGTATGTAGTTTCTCTCAGTAGTGATAATCAAAAAGATATTAATAGCTTCGTCAAAAGTATAGGAACAATAACGTGTATTAATTAAAATATTATGAAAATTAAAACATTAAAATTAGTGAAATAATCTTTTAATCTTCCACGTCTTTTAATCTTTTAATCCATAGCATTATGGTAGCGCAATCAGATTTGTTTAATGAACCAAGTAACCTCAGTGGGTGGCAGTTGGTGGGCAAAGTATGTATCGGTGCAGTTATCGGTGGAGTAATCGCTGCCTTGCTTTTTGTAATACTTTCGTTTATGGGAGGGATGTTTACGAGTGCATTTGGGCAACAGTGAGGTTCCACAGTAAATCCACTTTTGTCATTGGTATTGTTGTTTATCGGATTTCTGAGTACTTTTGTAGGAAATATCGCTATATGAGGTATATACAGTCTCTTTTACAACAGAAAATATTACAACACCAGCAAAATGTTTGGTTTGTTATTCCTGACCAATGGTATTCTCTTTTTCTTTCTTGCTCCGATTTACATCGTGTTTGCAAGTCAGATAGATATATTATTTATTATCTTAGGCTTCCATATACTTTTTTCTGTGTTTACTTCAGCGTCTCAGATAGAGTTTTCTACCAATCCAAATTATAGCGGTTCAGCGTTTATGGGAAATGTTCTTGGCTTTGTCCTAGCATTTCTCGCATACAGTTTGATTTATAAGCTCTCTGGTTCCGCAGCAGTACAACAAAAGATTTACTTGTTTATGCTTTTGCCACCTATCCTTGGATATGCGTTAATACCTTTTGGATCAGGTATCCGAGAAAAAATATATTACAAATCTTACGAACTAGGAAACAATGGATTTTATATTCCATCAGTAACAGAAAGCCAGGAAGAAGAGACAGAACAGGCAGACAATACGAGTGCGTGAGATGAAATAAATGTAGAGAATTAATGTATAATGTGAAATTTATAATTTAGAAATACACATATAAAGTTTTAAAATTATAAATTCAAAATTTTAAATTTGTTTCATACTATGTATTTGTATCATATAGCATCAAGTATAAAGCTTGTGCTTGGTTGTGTTATCTTGCTTATCACCTATACATCCATCAATGTATATGAAGATCCGGTGATTGGTATCGCACTGAGTATTCTTGGATTGTTTATCGCTGCGCGAGGAGCAAGTTTTTATCTATTTCTCGCTTTACAAAAGTTTTTTCGTGATGTTCCCCAGGATCGCCTGATCAAAGATAGTTATAAACTTTCACTGTTGTTTGGAATTTATGTACTTATCAACGCACTATTTCTGCTCTTATGATATCGAAACAAATTCCTCTGAATCATCCTCCTCGTAGGATTTATTATTCTTCAGGTGGTTTTATTTTCTGAGCAAAAGACCAAAACTAATGACTTCCCAAATATCTAAAAAAGTCCACGAGATCGAGGAAAAGCTTAAGACCGTCTATGACCCCGAATTTCCAATGATCGATATTTATACCTTATGACTGATATACAAGGTTACATTTTCTCCCAAAACAAAGATCGTAGATATTCTCATGACCTTTACCACTCCTTTCTGTCCTATGGCCGATATGCTTCAAGAGATGGTAAAAAATGCAGTGCTTGAGGTTGTCCCTGGGGCCTCAGTGCAGATAGAGATTACCTTTGAGCCAACACGAAACCAGGCCATGATAAAGGATGAGGATTTACAAAGAATGTTTATGTAAAAAATCGCTTATATGCGGTTCTTTGGACCAAATGTAAAACCTTGAAATTTGTGTTTTTTCCGATTCTGATTATAATTGAATCATGTTAATTTTAGTTATTGATTCATTGTCATGAATAATGAGTTTGGAGGGAAAGTGAATGAGGCGTTACGTAAAAAAATTCAAAATATTATAAGTAATAATCATATGGTCGAGGAAGAAATATTGGATGTAATATGAGAATCTGATGAACCAACATCAGTATCGACCACTACAAATAAAATTACAAAAGTTGTTTCGGTTATACCAGAGAAAAAATCAAAATATTCTCCACTAGATTATGCAGAAGCAAAATTATATATAGGAAATAAGGATCAAGCACAAACAGAGGCTTGGTTATCGGCTCGTGATTATTTTAGAAATGGTTCATCTAGAGGGATATATGATACTGGGTTTTTCTTAAATAATTGGGATGATGCTGATGAGGCTACCAAAAAGGGAATAAATGAGGCTTATGAAAAGGTTATATGAAAAGACATAGTAGAAGAAAGAAAAAAAGACCTTATTGAAATACAAAATAGAATTATTTCCAAAAAATGAATGGAAAAGCCTATTCGTAAAGAACGAATCAAAGAAAAAACTGACAAATTAACTGATTATAACGTTATAGCAAGGTGAGATGCTCGCTTTTGTGTCCTTAGTGATGAGGGTAAGAAAATGTTTGCTAGGGAAGATGAAAAACAATATCTTGTGAATAAAAAGTGACTGAAATACTTAGAAGAGTATGTAGATGCAATGTTAGATGGGTCTCTCAATGAATTTATAAATAGGACCCTCGAAGATAATATGTCTAA
>Ga0194063_10000183_pt1 | contig 45656 bp, 37 predicted proteins | sample SepL3720m_MetaG_FD_155459 | JGI IMG/M metagenome (GOLD analysis project Ga0194063, IMG submission 155459) | Anoxic zone freshwater microbial communities from boreal shield lake in IISD Experimental Lakes Area, Ontario, Canada - Sep2016-L373-20m | ecosystem: Environmental > Aquatic > Freshwater...
GTCCAAACGTAATTCCAGTAATCATTGTAAACATCATTATAAGACTTAAAAAAACTGCAAGTCCCCTCTTCATTCCTTTACTTTTAACTGCGCGCATCTTTCCCATAATAATTCCTCCTAAATAATGTTTTGTGCCTTTCGAACAAAATATCTAGCTAAACTATTATCTAATTAATCTTATCTTCACAGGCAATCCTCTTCACAAATATTCAGATAATATCTCTATATGGAAATCACTATTTCTATTCCCCCATAATACTTCATACTGTAATTATTTACAATTCTTTTCAACAAATTTTTTCCGCTCATCCACACCAAAACCGTCAATAAAAAAACCGCCTATCCCTTGAGACAAGCGGTTTTTGCTATGGTGCGCCCGGCAGAACTTGAATCCACAGGTTTTGGTCCGTAGCAAAGATTTATGCTTTTGGCAGCTATTAACAAAGTGCTGTAAGCGCTGGTATTAGTGGGTTTATTGCGTTTGACGATTCGTAATTATTGGCCATTTTCAGCCTTTATTATCTTTTTAAATAACAATCAGACGCTAATCAGACACCTGGCTTCGAGAAATAATAACTACTCACTACCACCTTACACTTCGCACTCTTCTTCCCATCAACAGTGACCACAGTTATGTAACAAGTACCCTTCTTGATTCCCTTCACCGTTCCAGTTGAAGTAACTGTAGCAATTGATTTATTACTCGATTTCCAAGTCACTTTCTTGTTGCTGGCATCCGATGGACGAACCGTCGCAATTAGTTTAGACGTCTTGCCCTTTCCGAGCATCAAAGTAGTTTTATTCAGTTGCACGCTCGTAACTGTCCTTTTCACTGTAACCTTGCAAATAGCCTTTTTGCCACCACTTTTTGAGGTTGCCGTGATGGTTGCTGATCCGGGAGACTTTGCTGTCACCTTTCCTGTAGAAGACACGGAAGCAACTTTTGTGTTGCTCGACTTCCATGAAACAGCCTTATTTGTCACGTTTGAAGGAAAGACAATCGCAGACAACTGAAGAGAATGCGCCACTGTGATTGAAACAGTTGTTTTACTCATCTTTACCGTTGTCACAAACACAGGTGCAGCCGTAGGCGTTGGTGTAGGCGTTGCGGTAGGTGTGCTGGTCGGGTTTGTCCCATTCACTTCAGACAGTGTGATATCGTCAACCAGTATCGCTGTGCCTGACCATATGCCTATACCAAGATAGTTATATTGGTCGCCTTGCAACAAGCCAATTCCGGTTCCCGTCGTGAATGTAGTGGTAAACCTTTTCCAGTTGGTATCGTTCCCTGTATAGATTGCACCGCCTTTTTTGTTTTCTACAGAACTGCTGTCCTTATACATCACTTGAAGCGCTAAACTATTTCCTCCAGACAAAGTCTTCACTAAATAGGTCAGCTGATACTCGGTATTGTCCTTCAACTTGATTGCGGAAGAATAAACATCGCTCCAGCCCATGACCGATGCACTGATTGAGCCTTGGCCTGGATTATCGGTAACCGTTAGATTGGAATTGGAATTCCATCCGCCCGCTTCAAAGTCACAATTCATGTTTTGCAAAATGTTCGAAGCGACTGGCGCGTCTGGTGTGGCAGTCGGCACTGGCGTTGCTGTCGGCACTGGCGTTGCTGTCGGCACAGGCGTTGGTGTCGGCACTGGCGTTGGTGTCGGCACTGGTGTCGCTGTCGCATTGGGATCGGGTGTTGGCGTTGGCGTTAGCGTGGGCGTGGGTGTAGGTGTTGCAACTGGTGTTGGCACAGGTGTCACTTCAGGCATATAGAGTTGAACAGAAATCCCATCCAAATATCCCGCTGCTGGTGTTGTGGCGGTCCAATTGTCATATCTAAAAATGACGTTTACGTCGTTGCTATTCGCAACGAAGGCCGTCGTTACCTTTGTCCAGCCGTTCCCGTCTGGGACGTCTGTTGTGGCGTTTTGAGTTATCGACAAGGTGTGATGCGCTGGAATATGTGTAGCATCTTTTTCGTTTCCCCAACCGTCAAGGCAGGGCAATAAAATTTTGCTATATCCTTCTGGGCTCTTCCCTTTTTTATAATACGTCAAAGTATACGCTTGGCCAGCAACAACTGTCGCGTTTTGCATTAATATACAGGCGCCATTGACCGGCGCAAACTTTGCAACGTTTGTTCCTTCCACTGCTGATATGGAATCGACTGATGCGCCGATAATCGTTGGCGAGCCGGCGGTCTCTGAGAACACATTCCACCCCGCACTATTCAGCGACGGTGAAAAAACATTGCTTTCAAAACTGCCGTTCGTCAAGATGTCGATCCCTTCGGACTGTGCCAAAGTGGTTCCTGCAAGACTTCCAAACAGTGTCATAAATACAAAAATGGCCGCTATAAAACTGGATATCTTTCTTTTGTATTGCATATTAAATCCCCCTTGAATGTACTGAAAACTCTTGCCATACTTAAACTGTACACGGATGCAAAAAAGAAACAAGACAAATTAACGACGAAAAAATGGAATTCTTGTCGCAATCATTGTTTTTTATTTGACCTTTTTTCTGTACTGATTGGGGGTTATATGTTCAAATTCCTTAAATATTTTACTGAAGTATGATGTATTTGTGAACCCTACCTCATTGGCAATATCTAATATAGAGTAGGTCGAATCCTTGAGCAAAATCTTTGCATTCTGCACTCGAAATTCGAAGAGTTTCTTTTTAAAAGTCGTATTAAATGAGGTTTTGATGATCCTTTGGATTTGTCGTTGGCTTAGTTTAAAGGTTTCAGAAATTTCGCTTAATGTAATCGTATCATAGTGTTGCGCAATAAAACTTGCAATCTTGTATGAAAGGCTGTTCACGGTAGGCGTGACCACAGGAATCCGATATCTGAAGTTTGCGTTATTGATAGACCTGCAAAATATAGTGAAAATCTCAGTGAATAACGTATGAAGTAATAGATTGTAACCGAATTTCTGATGTTCCAATTCATAGATAATTCTTTCAAAAATCGAATTCGCAATTTTTGAATGATCTTTTACAAATTCAAATGCATTTTGCCTTGAAATCAAATTCAAAATTTCGCGATGTTCTTGTTGCATATAATTCAAGTGTTTTTTTTGAATCGCGCGCTTTGGAATCACGTTAAAATAGATATGATATTTTGTAATATTCTCTTCAGAGATCTTTTCACTATGCTGCAATTTAGGGGAATTAAACAAGAACGTCTTGGGCAAAACTTGGTGACTCTTTCCATCATGAATAATCGTAATCTTTCCATCCCTATAGAAAGAAAGATGAAACAAATCTTCTTCATATCCGGTAAACGAAATGCAGTTCATTTCATGAAGAATGCTTACTACTTCGATAGAAAAATTTTCAAACTGCAAGAGAATTTCTAAATTAAAATAACCATTCCCGGAAGGTATTTCCGCTCGCACCAAATCAAATCACCGTCCTTCCTCCATATTATAACATTGAACTAAAGAAAATCTTAGGCAAAACATTATAAAAAGCAATGAAAGCGACAAGCACTCTGATTTATTGTCGTCAATTTGCATTGTTTCCATTTTGGCCTAATGTTAAAGTTAAAATTGCACGTAAAATAATGTTTTGGGGGGATTTATAATGAAGTCAAAAAGAATCTTATCTGGGTTGTTTGTAGTAATTTTTATTTTTGTTACACTGTTTAGCAGTTTTTCCGTTCCAACCATTTCCCTGGCTGAAAATTCAGATTCAATGATAAATGGAAGCTTTGAGGACACTGCCTTTGTGCCACAAAATGGTGCGGGATGGTATTTGTTTTCGACGAGTTCCGGGACGCCTGCAATGATTGAGGCTTCGGCTGATTCCATCGCACCGATTAATGGAACAAAAGTTGCAAAGTTTGCGCCCATAGGCGGTACCGCAATTTTAATGCAGCATCTCAATGTCGTTTCCGGACAGGAATATACTTTGACTTATTATACGAAAGGTAAAAATCCAGAAGGATATTGGAAAGTCTTGTTTGGATGCGTCAACGGGTTTGGTAACGATGATGATGCCACACATAATCCTGCTCATCACGGATTTTCTTTGCCTCAAAACACCACAACTGACTCGGCTGATTCAAATGGATGGTCCAAAGTAACAACCGTGTTCACCGCGGAAAGCGATTCAGTAAACATCAGTTTCAGATATGATAATTGGGGGGGTACTGCACTTGAACCTGGATATTTAGACAGGATTTCACTTGTTGGACAAGCGCCCGCGACACCTTCGCCTACACCGGTTCCTACCCCTACGCCAATACCACTCCCAGGTTATACTGTTATCAATGGCGATTTTGAAAACAGTTCCTTTGTTTCCTTTCCAACACCGGGCTGGAACATTTTTTCTGGAAGCAATGCTTCTCCAGTAATTATTGATGCTAGTGCTGATTCCGTTGTTTCAATTGACGGAAGCAAGGTTATTAAATTCGCACCTTTGGGTGGAGCTGCAATCTTAAGACAGCAAATTCAAACCAATATCGGACAACAATACAAATTGATTTACTATACAAATGGCACAAGTCCAGCAGGGTATACTAAAATTTTGAAGGGATGCGTAAATGGTTGGGGCAATGACGACAATGTCTCTCATTCACCTGCAGATAATTACAATTCCGTCCCAAATATTGCAACGTCCACGGACGCTGCTGTCGCAAACGGATGGACGAAAGTGACAAGTATTTTCACAGCGAATGATACTACCATGAATATCAATTTCAGATATGATAACTGGGGAAGCACTGCTATCCCAGCAGGTTATTTAGATGGAATTTCTGTAAATCCTTATACCCCACCGACACCTACGCCTTCCCCCGTCCCTACCCCTACTCCAATTTTCGGCGCTGAATTAATTACAAACGGTCAGTTTTCAACAGATCTTACTGCATGGACAGATGGCGGTGGCGCAGGCTCCATATCAAGTGCTAATCCAATCAATGGCAATTATGACCTTATAACAACTCATGGCTGGGGAAATGGTTCCAATCAACACGTATTTGGAATTACACCTGGTGCTTATAAACTTTCCTATGATTATAACGGAAAATCCATGATTTGGCTTGGTCAAAATGACTGGGGCGCATCCCCCGAGCTAGTGAATAATGTATTTGCAAGTAGCACTACTTGGACCCATAAAGAAATTGACTTCGTGATCACAACCGTAGTTTCAAGCGGATATTACACCATGCGCTTAATTGCAAATGGCGCTGATTGTTCTTTTGACAACGTGTCTTTACGTTCTATGACTGATCCAAACGCTACCCCTACACCAACTCCAACCGCTTCTCCAACACCGTCGCCTACGCCAACGCCAACCGCTTCTCCCGTACCAACGCAGACGCCTGGTCCAAACTTCCAAGTCACAAATGGCAATTTTGAAACGAATTCTTTTGTATCCTTCGGAACATCAGGGTGGAATGTGTTCTCAGGAAGCGGCAATTCACCTGAAATCATCTCAGCATCAAACGATGGAATCGTTGCCTATGAAGGTAGTAACGTAATGAAATTTGCTCCGTTGAATGGCGCTGCAATTCTGAGACAATGGATTAATGTTGTTTCGGGAAAAGATTATGAAGTCGTGTATTACTTAAAAGGAACACTCCCAAATTACCAGATTGTGATTAAAGACTGCTTAAACGGTTGGGCTGAAGAATCCGCAGGGCACATTCCTACACATAACATCAGTGCTTCTGTTCCAGTAACAACGACCGTCGGCGTCCCAAATGCGAACGGTTGGGTCAAAGTAACGAATTCATTTACCGCTGTCGAAGATGCGATCATTCTCAACATTCGATATGATAACTGGACATCAACCCTCGTTGAGCCCAACTATCTGGACAATATGACAATCCATCAAGTTTCCAATCAAACTTACGATTTGAACCTCACTTCATTATCTGCCGCTAATCACATGAACACCGGTGATACCTCATACGACGATGACATGAACATAGCAGGAAAGACAACTGTAACGATCCGAAATTCTTTCTTGGCAACGGACATCATCGCATCTACTCAAATCGACCCAAATACGAAGGCTGCATCCTTCACCGGACTGACCAATGGAACTTACCTTGTTGCGATATCGAGAAACGGTTATCTCATCAGAAACTTCGAAATTACCATTGCAGATGCAACGATCAATTTGGACGACAAGTCGTTACTGGCTGGCGACGTATTCTCTGACGGTATCATCGACGGCTCAGACTCAGAGGCCTTGTTTAGCGCGATTGGATGCACCTATGGTGACGCCGCTTATGTTCCAGCCTATGATGTCAATCTTGATGGAATCTTAGATGGTACAGACAGCGAAATCCTTTTTGCGAACTTAGGAAGAGGCGTCGGTATCTATTCAGAGTATGTGAATTATTTAAAATAGCATCCCAATCTACACGAATCTTTCAAAAGAAAGATGCCTACTCACATGTGGCTCCTACTCAAGTAATGGCTGCATCAAAGAAGTTGAATGCTATGTTTGAAACAACAGGTGACACCCCAGAAGTTACACCGCCTGATTCAACAGGCACAACAAATGGAATTGTGATTGATTTTAGACAGAGAAACGTATAAATAATTTAGACCGCCTAGAGAAATCTGGGCGGTCTTTTTTTAGTCAATAAATTTTCAAATGATGATAAGGACACACGATTGTATCCGATTGGATTAAACCTTTTTCACTTTGGCATTATACTTTGACTCCATTACTACCTGTGTTACTTTTATGTACAGCGGTTAAAACTAAGGATAAAATCCATGCAAAAACACTCATGGGTATGTAATAAATCAACACAATCACCATGCCAAGACCATCTCCTGCGCCTGGTTCAACTCCAGGATGCAAAACATTAAATTGATGAAAATACAATGTTTCGGAAAGTGGTAGTCCTATTGCAATAAAAGTTGCCGGAAAAATGAAAGTTGAGATGAAAAATTTAGATAATGACGTACTACTTAAACACCAAACAATCAGAATAAATGGAATGATAATACAAAAGAGTGCAAGTCTCGCAATACCCAGATTAGAAAAACATGACAGAGTATTAATTATTGCGAAAAGAGAACTGTTTATCAATCCACCCAAAATTATAACCCACCATTTTTTTTGCCTAACAAACTTGAAATGTTTGATATTATTAACCTCCCCCAAACTCAATACATTGGCAATTCTAATAACATAGAACTATGTATATATTACTACATTAGCCTTTGATATAAAACCGCCACACTCCAGTTAACCCCATTCTATTTCACCTTGAAAAATTTTGCAGTTAATTTCAAACATGCCCGATTTTCACCCCAAAATTCGACCTATTTTTCACCGTCTTTTGCTAGGCGTTACTGCCTCTTGCTGGGGCGGTTGGCACAGCGTTGGCACAAAACGCCCAAAATCTCCTAAATCATTCCAAATGTCAGAATATACTAAAACCGCCTATCCCTTGAGATAAGCGGTTTTTGCTATGGTGCGCCCGGCAGAACTTGAATCCACAGCCTTCTGGTCCGTAGCCAGACGCTCTATCCAATTGAGCTACGAGCGCATAAATTAGCAAACGTATTGTACCATTTGAAGATGCGACTTGCAAGAGTTGGTGCGGCGAAATGTAAATTTTCGATTTCTATGCATGACTTTTTTATCGATTCGACTGGAGTTTGGGGTTAATCATCTCCAAGATTCCGATTTCGGGCTGTCTCTGCTCAATAAAAACGGGATAAGTTCCCTTTGGACTTGGATTTTATACGGTTTGGCTCAAATTTTTAGTTTTTTTATAACGCGTTATATTTTCTTCGCTAAAACTGCAAAAAAAGATAACTTTTCTTTAATTCCGCCCGTTTCAGACCACAAAAATGCTCAAATCAAAAAAATAAATGGAATTAATCGCCATTTCCTTGGCGATTAATGTCGAATTAGCACGAAGATTGTCGTTCTCGACTTCTAGAAATGCATTTTTGAGCTCACATTTATACATAAACAGCTCAAAATTTGAGCAAAATATAACGCGTTATAAAAAACTTCTTATATTCGGGCATTCAGTATAAATTTCGCCCTAAAATCAGCTAATCACCACAAACGCGACCGCGTATTCGTCCTCATGCGAGAGACTTAGTTCGAGTTGAGTGAAGCCGAGCGTCGTGAAGAGGGCGAGTGTTGCGCCGCTGAGGCGGATTGCGGGCTTGCCCGACGCCATTGCCGTTGCCCCTACCTTTTGAACTTGCTTTGCGTTTTCGATCTCGATTTCGCAGAGCGAAACATCAGCGCCCAGGCCTGTTCCCATGGCTTTCGCAAACGCTTCTTTCGCAGCAAAGCGCGCCGCATAACTTTGAAGCGCGGAGTGACCGCGGCCTTTCGACTCGCAATACGCGATTTCAAGCGGCGTGAAAACTTTCGCCCTAAAGCGCTCGCCCGTATCACCTGAAAGCGCCTTTTCTATGCGCGAAATTTTAACCATGTCGACGCCGCACTTCATTTGTATGCACCTGATTTTGCACCTGAGTTCGACCCTGAGTTTGCACCTGAGTTTGCACTCGAAATTGTGCTAATAATGCGGGCTTCCTGGTTATGAATATGATCCTGCGCGGCGGTGTTGCCGCGCTCAATATCTTTGTTTTCTATGGCGTGAAGTATTTCGTCGTGCTCGTCAACAAGTGTTCGGAGCGAGCCGATGTCCTTGATGTACATAACGCGAAACCTATGCACTTGTTCGCGCAGATTGGAAAGAATAGTTACAAGCCTTTCGTTCCGCGAAGCGGAGTAGATGATGTCGTGGAATTCGGTGTCTTTTTTGATGGCGCCCTGTATGTTTTCTTTGTCAACGCAGACGCGGAACTGTTCCTGCACATTTTTAAGGGCTACGAGTTCTTCGGGGGTTATGCGCAGGGAAGCGAGTTGGGTTGCGAGTCCGTCGAGGGATGCGCGGACTTCTAGGACGTCGGCGATCTGCTTGTTTGAGAGGTCTGCGACCTGTGCGCCGCGGCGAGGGATCATGTCAACAAAGCCTTCAAGCTCGAGCTTGCGGATGGCTTCGCGGACTGGGGTGCGACTGACGCCCATTTTCTCGGAGAGCTGGATTTCCATTAGGCGCTCGCCTGGTTTGAGTTCGCCAATTATTATCGCCTCGCGCAGGGCTTCGAAAATCACGTCGCGAAGGGGTTTGTAGTCATTGAAGTTGACCTTTGAAAATTTATCTGACATCTGTGAGACCTCCTAATTAAGTCGTTTTTGTAAGGAATACGTCGTAAGGCTGACGCGCGTAGTACGCAAACGCCTCTTCAGCGGCCTCGTCGTTTTCAAAAATTCCGACAACCGAAGGCCCTGTGCCGCTCATAACGCAACCAAGACAGCCGCGTTCCATCATGCCCTTTTTGATTTTGTTTATGACTGGGTGTTCGAGGGTCGTGACCGATTCGAGGACGTTTTGCATTCCGTTGGCGATAGCCGTGATGTTTGCGGAAGCGATATCTTTAAGCATTTTGTCGATGTTTGGGTGAACCGTGACGTTTTCCATCACGAACTTTTTATAGACCTGCGGGGTTGAGACGCCAATCCCAGGCTTCACAAGCAGAATCGTCATGGGCGCGATGGGTTCGAGGGTAGTGAGCAGGTCGCCGATCCCCTCTGCGAGAACGGTTCCACCGGAAACACAGTATGCGACGTCCGTGCCGATGCTTTTCGACAGTTCGCGCAGCTCTGCGTCAGAAATCTCAGGCATGAATAGGGCGCGCATCGCTCTAAGGACTGCCGCTGCGTTGGCACTGCCGCCTGCGAGCCCTGCCGCAACTGGGATAGTTTTGTCAATGCGGATGCTGACGCCAGCATCGATATTGTAATTGTCGATAAACAGTTTGGCTGCCTTCCAGGCAACGTTCCTTTGGTCGTTTGGCACAAATGGGCTGCGGCAACTGATTGAAATGCCTTCACTACAACGCCTCACGGTCACAAGGTCATGTAATTCAATTGTCTGCATGATCATTCTTAGTTCATGATATCCGTCTTCGCGCTTCCCGATAATATCTATTCCAAGGTTTATTTTCGCGCGAGCCTTTTCTACAACTTCGTTCATTTGCGTCAGTCCTTTCAGAATTAAGTGCGAGCGTTAAAGTCAAAAGCGAGCGGTAAGTGCATGCCACAGGCGGTGCTCAGTGCGAGCGGTAAGTGCATGCCACAGGCGGTGCTCGGCGCGAGCGATAGGTGCATGCCGCAGGCCTTGCTCAGTGCGAGCGGTAAGTGCATGCCGCGGGCCTTGCTCAGTGCGAGCGGTAAGTGCATGCCACAGGCGGTGCTCAGTGCGAGCGGTAAGTGCATGCCGCAGGCGGTGCTCAGTGCGAGCGATAGGTGCATGCCGCGGGCCTTGCTCAGTGCGAGCGGTAAGTGCATGCCGCGGGCGGTGCTCAGTGCGAGCGGTAGGTGCATGCCACAGGCGGTGCTCAGTGCGAGCGATAGGTGCATGCCGCGGGCGGCTTGTACTTGCAGTATATTATATACAAAAAACAATTTGCGCACAACACAATTCAGTAATTTGTAGCAGAAAATGGCGTGACGAGGGCGCGCGAGGCGGATAAAAGTGCAAGATTCGGATTCTAGCGCAATGGTAAGGAATAAGGCGAGGCAACTGGCGAGATGGGTAAAAGGCGTTAGGGCAAGGTCTAGGTCAAGGGCAAAAGACGTTAAGGCAAGGTCTAGGTCAAGGGCAAAAGGTAAGAGCATGCGTCGCGCGATTTTCGGGAGCATCGGTCCAAATATTTAATTTTTTTTGTGAATTTGTATACATATTGCCTCTTTTCTGCCAATATTTTTACATTTAATGGCAATATGTCCAAATCGCAAAATTAAATGGCGAATTTGTATACAAAAACGGCTTTTTTGTATACAAATTGGAGATAAAATTTCGAAATTCGGACATGCTCGCTTATGATAGCTCGCAAACCCATTGGATTGGTCGCGCGAAAAGTCAAGTGTATACAAAACGGAGATAAAATTTCGAAATTTGGTCACGCGCGGTAAATTCGGACACGCGCGGTAAATTCGGACGAGCGCGGTAAATTCGGACGAGCGCGATAAATATTCGAAATTTGGTCACGCGCGGTAAATTCAGACATGCGCGGTAAATTCGGACGAGCGCGATAAATATTCGAAATTTGGTCATGCTCGGTAAATTCGGACGAGCGCGGTAAATTCGGACGAGCGCGGTAAATTCGGACATGCTCGGTAAATTCGGACGAGCGCGGCAAATTTGGTCATGCGCGGTAAATTCGGACACGCGCGGTAAATTTGGTCACGCGCGATAAATTCGGGCAATGCACAGAGAGAAATGTGCTCGATGAAATGCGCTCGATGAAATGGTGCGCGCTTCTGCTATCCATGTTATAATAATCAAAAAATAGCGCATTAGGAGTGACGAAAAAACATGCTTACAGATATTGAAATTTCTCAGGGATGCAAGATGCGCCCGATTACTGAAATAGCGGCGCAGTTAGGACTCGAGGCTGATGATTTAGAGCTGTATGGAAAGTATAAGGCGAAGATTTCGTTCGAGGCAATGGAGCGTTTCGCGAGTGGTGCCGGCGGCACCCGCGGTAAACTAGTGCTCGTGACCGCGATCAACCCGACGCCCGCGGGCGAGGGCAAAACCACGACTACTGTGGGCCTCGGCCAAGCGATGGCGCATCTGGGGAAAAAGGCGATCATCGCGTTGCGCGAGCCGTCGCTGGGGCCAGTTTTCGGGATAAAAGGCGGCGCGGCGGGCGGAGGGTTTTCGCAGGTCGTCCCGATGGAGGATATTAACTTGCATTTTACGGGCGACATGCACGCCATTACTTCCGCAAACAACCTTCTTTCGGCGGCAATAGACAACCATCTTCAGCAAGGAAATGCGTTGCGAATTGATTCGCGACAGATTGTTTGGAAACGTTGCATGGACATGAACGACCGTGCGTTGCGCGACATTATCATTGGGCTTGGAGGCAAGATAAACGGTGTTCCGCGTGAGGACGGCTTCATAATTACTGTTGCAAGCGAAGTCATGGCAATTCTTTGCCTTGCAACCTCAATTTCAGATCTTAAAAAAAGGCTGGGAGACATTCTCATCGGCAACAACCTCGACGGCGGAGCGGTTTACGCACGCGAACTCAAAGTCGACGGCGCAATGACATTGTTACTTAGAGATGCGATTAAGCCAAACCTTGTTCAGACCCTCGAAGGCACACCAGCTCTCATGCACGGCGGTCCGTTTGCAAACATCGCTCATGGCTGCAACAGCATAATGGCCACAAACTTCGCACTCAATCTTGCGGATTATGTCTTTACCGAAGCGGGTTTCGGCGCAGATCTCGGAGCCGAAAAATTCTTTGATATCAAGTGTCGCATGGGCGACCTAACACCATCTGCAGTCGTGCTCGTTGCTACAATTCGCGCTCTCAAATACAACGGCGGCGTTTCGAAGGACGCGCTTAAGACTGAAAACCTCGACGCGCTCGAAGCAGGAATTGTCAATCTTGATGCGCATATCGAAAACCTCAAAAAATTTGGCGTCCCAGTAATCGTTGCAATAAATCACTTCGATACAGATTCCGAAGCCGAAGTCGCGTTTGTTCGCACGCACTGTGAACACCAAGGCGTACCAGTTGCCTTCTCCTCTGTCTTTGCCGAAGGCGGAAAAGGCGGCATCGCGCTTGCTGAAACTGTGCTTTCTGTTATTGATTCCGAGCTCGGAAGCGCTGATAAATTCCACCACCTTTATGACACCAATATTTCTATCAAAGAAAAAATCGCGACCATAGCAACTCAAATTTATGGTGCAACCGGCGTATCTTATTCAGCACACGCCGAAAAGTCGATAAAACAAATTGAGGAGTTGTCAAAAGACAAACTCCCCATATGCATTGCAAAAACTCAATATTCTTTTTCCGACAACCCAGCGCTATTAGGTCGCCCAAGTGGTTTCGAAGTGCATGTTCGCGAGGTGCGACTTTCCGCGGGAGCGGGATTTGTAGTTGCCCTTATGGGTGATGTTATGACAATGCCTGGGCTCCCGAAGGTTCCGTCAGCCGAGAAAATTGATATCTCGCGCGAAGGTGTGATTACGGGGCTGTTTTAACCCTAATCCAATTTGGTGTTATTAAACCCACACTTCGTACAAAATTTCGAATCCGGAATCATTGACTCGCCACAATTGGCACATGTTGAGATTGACGTTTTCGTAGCGCGTGGTTGTTGATTTTGCGACTGAGACGCGTCATTCCAAACAGCGCTACTATTTAGTGGTGACGATCCTGTCCCAGGCTTTCTTTTGCCTTTGGTAAATAAGATGAAAATCAGTATCCCCAATGCGATCAGAATTAATACGAATGCACTAATTCCTATGATTGTCCACATTGTGCGGTTGTTTGAATCTTGTGTTCCTGGGCTAGCTGGAGCCGCAACAATTGGGGAATTTGTGCTTGCTAAAGTTGGGGGCACAGAAGGTTCAACGCCTGAATTCCCAACCACATATGGATCAGTTTCATCAGTTCCAGTGCCGCTTATAACCGTTGAGTTGATCGTGTCTAAATAAAATGCAGGTCGAACGCCAATCGAGCTATAGCTCGCAAAATAAAAATCGTGAATCTTCCCATCGAAACTCACCGTCCTAACTGTGCTTCCGCTACTTGCGTAAGCACCCGGCGACCTCAACCAATAGTACCAAAAACTATTTTTATTTATTGGATAATTTGGGTTTTGGGTTTTGTACTCTGACTTATCCACCGCAAGCTGAGTTGGTTTGCTTTTGAAGTAGTCAGTCCCAAGAATCCCTGCATTCTGATACAATTTATTTAGTTGTTTTATATCTAGCAAGAACATCCTGTCCTCTAAATTATGTGCGTATGCTTGTTCATAGTTTTGAAATACTGCTGCTACATTTTCAGCATTACGAAGAGGTTCGCTCCCACTCGTCTTAAGCTTTGCTTGGTCAAGTTCATTTAAGAGTTGCTTTTGCACAACACTTTTAATAATTGAAACTTCTCCTTCTGTGAAGTTTCTTTCTGAAAGAAAGCCTTCTTCGTTTGAGTAACCATTCTTGCCTTCAAACACATTTACGGCGTCGGGACGGCATCCATCGGGCCAGACGACTCCTCCTTCTACTGCATTTGAGTTTAGCCACGCGCGGATATTTGATGTGTCCCAAAGGTTAGAGCCTAGTTTTGAGCGATTATTTTTAGTTAAAGATTCCGCCTGTAATGTTCCGTCATTATAAACATGTGTGCCCTTTGCATCAAAAGGCTTTAGTGAAATTATTCTGTCAGAAAGAAGTAGCGGCCCGTTCTCGTCGATGTCCACACAACGCCACAGTATTGGCATATCGTAGTACTTGCCCATTAACATATAATCTCCAATTTTTAATGTTGGTGCCGCAAACGCTGATATGCCTGTCTGCGGGTTTGCTGGGGCTAGGGTTACAATTATGCTTAGGACCATAACTGCCAACATTGTGCTGATAATTTTCTTCATTCAAAACAGCCTCCAATCTTTTCACTTTTATATAACATCTATTGCGGGAGTAAGTGGCAATATTTACAGCCAGCAACGGGAGTAAGTCCTCAATTTTGCTACCAAAAATCTTTTTCGCTGCAACCAAAGGCAGATTCAAATCAAAATCTAAGGCAAAAGGTGAGGATTTCCTACATAAATCCGACGAAATCCTCGGGAATTGATGAAAATAAGAAAAATTGGTAGAGAATTCGGGTACTTAGTCCCGCAATACTAGAAACTCGACCCACATTTCGTACAAAATTTCGAACCTGGAATCATTGACTCACCGCAACTAGTGCATCTTTGAGTAGACGCGTTATATGCATCCGGCGGCTGACTCGAATCATTCCATATCGATTGACTTGGCGGTGATGGCGCGACTGGGCGCGGCGGTACTGCACCGTATGGCGCACCCGAAGGTGGCGGCGCGACTGGGCGCGGCGGTACTGCACCGTATGGCGCACCCGAAGGTGGCGGCGCGACTGGGCGCGGCGGTACTGCACCGTATAGCGCACCCGAAGGCGGTGCGACTGGCCACGACGGCCCTGCGCCGTATGGCGCACCCGAAGGTGGCGGTGCGACTGGCCACGACGGCCCTGCGCCAGATTTTGGTTTGCCTTTATTAAACAAAATAAATGTTAAAACTCCTGCAGCAGCTAGAATAAGTATAATTGCGCTTATCCCAATAATTATCCACATCGTAGAATCATTTGAACTTTGTGAGCCAGGACTGCCTGGGGCCGCAACTATTGGCGGATTTGTAACGCCTCCACCACTTCCAGAGTATGGAGGCATAGTATTTGTGTTGTCTACGGGCGGCGTTTCCAAAGGCGCATCGTTAGTGTTCACAACTACATACGGATCTGATACCCCTCCTGATCCGCTAGGAAAAGCTGAATTTTCAGAGTCTAAGTAAAACGCTGGTCGCACTCCAACACCACTTTCATAAGCATGAATTTGACCGACTGTTTTGTCTCTGATTTTATCATCCATCACTTCTCTAACGAATGAAGGCACTAATAAACCTGCTCGATAATCAGTTTGCTTCCCAGCCGGATCTCGCAACCAATAATGCCAGTTTTCATAAACGCTTGGTTTGCCATAAGCCTCGCTTTGATAGTTAGAATTTTCTACGGCAGCTGGATTTGGCTTTGCGAAGTAATACTTTCCTTTAAGGATTGAATCGTTCTGTATTACCCTAGATAATTGTTTCAAGTCTAGTAAAAACATATTGTCGTTGAGTGAATACGAATATGCCGAATCATAATTTCCTAAAAATTTATCAAGTCTCGAATAAAAATAATGCTCCTCAGTTCCATCCGTAAGCAGTTCAGAAGTGTCAACAGTGCTAATTAATTGTTTTTGGTTTACATTCAAGATTAAGTTTTTTTCTGAAGCCGAAAAATTATTAGTTGATAAAAACCCCGCCTCAACATCGTAAGTGTTATATCCATTCCAAACACTACTTGAATCTGGTGCCACACCTCCTAACCACTCGACGCTTCCATCCTCAGTTGATGAATTAAGCCAAGCTCTAAGAGTTGATGTTTCCCAAAGGTTTGAGCCATATATTGATCTCGGAAAATCCTTAGGATTATATACATCATTTTGTGCTGTTTGACCATCAGAATATACATGTTCTCCAGATGCATCAAACGACTTAAATGTCAGGATTTTATCCGCTAACATCAAAGGCCCATTCGCATCCTTGTCAACGCAACGCCAAAGTATGGGCTCTCCATAGTAAGTCCCCATTGTCATATAATCCCCTATATTAAGATTAGAAGCAGCTTTAGCAGGCACGCCTATCCGCGTTGATGCTGGCGAAACTGTTATTATTATACTCAATACTACGATTGCCAATACCGCGCCTAAAATTCTTTTACCTAAGATCATTTTGCTCATCCAAATCGCCCCCAACATATAGTTCCCCATTATATACCAAAATATGCGACCTGCATATGTTCTTTATACTAACAGGCAAGCTGAGCAGGTCATTTAGTTTGTTCTGAAGCCCCCGTGTTATTAAACCCACATTTTGTGCAAAATTTAGAGTCTGGCAGCATTTTCGAATGGCAATTCAAGCATTTCTGCACAGTTGCGTATTGCGATGTCGACTGCTGCTCGTTCTCGTTCCAAATTGAATTGTTCATTGCAGGAGGCGGAGCAACTGGCCGCGGCGGCACTGAACCGTAAGGTTCACCCGTTGGCGGCGGCACTGCGCCGAACGGCGCTGCGCTCGAAGGAATTGAGGGCGCCACAGGGGGCCCGGAGGGGCTGTATGTTCGCGCGAGCGGTGACGGCCCTATTCCTGGCTTCCTCTTGTCCTTTTTGAATAATATAAACAACAAGATTCCCGCTGCTATCAATATTAGCACGATTGCACCAATTCCGATTATTAGCCACATAGTCGAATCATTTGACTCTTGCGAGCTCGGATTAACTGGCGCTACAACCAAAGGTGGGTTCGTAACCATTCCTCCGCCTCCTGGATTTGGCGGCATTGTGTTTGTGCTAAGCGTTGGTTCCGCAGTTGGAGCCATGCTTGAGCTTGAAACAACATATGGATTACTTCTGTTGCCCTTACCGCTTAGAAAAACGGAATTTTCGATATCCAGATAAAATGCTGGTCGCACACCCGCTCCGCTATCGAATGCAAAAAAGCCCCCGATATTCCCTTTTTTCATTACATCTCTGACTAAATCCGGACAATTGCCGCTGCCTTGCGGATCTCTAAGCCAATAATGCCTGTATGTATACGAATTAATAATTGTATTTTCGTCCGTGGGATATCCGGAGTTGTCTACCGCACTTTGACTTGGTATCGCCTTATAATATTCTCCGCCAAGAACGGGATTAGTTTTCATAAGGTAAAGCTGTTTTAGATCCAAAAGAAACATCCTGTCCCTTACGTTATAAGAATAAGCAGAAGTATAGTTTTGAAGAAAACTTTTTGAATCCGGTTTCCATTTGTGCACTTCCGAACCAGTCGCAGATAATGCAGACACATCAAGTTGATTCAATATTACTTTTTGGTTTACGCTTTTAATGACGCTAACTTCTTCAGTTGAGAAATTTTCACTTGAAAGAAAGCCCGCCTCATTGTCGTATGCATTTTCTCCATAGCGAACACTTTCGGAGTCAGGCCTCACACCACCAAGCCACTCGACCTCACCAGCGATTGCACTTGAATTAAGCCAAGCTCTAAGTGTCGATGTTTCCCACAAATTCGAGCCTGTTCTTTCGCGATTCGCATAAAGCGGCTCATTAGTATCAACGTTTTTATCATTTCGCACTGGAGAATCTAGCTGATAATCCCCGTTCAAGTAATAATGCGTACCACTCGCGTCAAACGATTTCAAAGTTAAGATGCTATCTGCTAAAATCAGAGGCCCGTTTCCATCGATATTGATACAACGCCACAAAATTGGCTCTCCATAATAGGTCCCCATTTTTATGAATTGTCCGATCTTTATATTCGGCGACGCATGTACTATCAAGCCTGTTTGCTGGGTAGGTGGGGCTAGGGTTACAGCTGCGCTAAGTACCAGAATTGCAAACAAAGAACTAATAATTCTCTTCAATCAAAACAGCCTCCTAACTTTTTCACCATTATATATCAAGCCAAATGAAAAAGGAACAATTTTGGGAATGGTCCAAATATTTAAAAAAAGAAGCAAATTTGTATACTTTTTGCTTCTTTTTCCTCGATATATTGCCTTTTTTTGGGGTTTGGTCCAAATCCCAAAAATTTAGCTCGAATTTGTATACAAAAACGCCATTTTTGTATACAAATTCTCAAAATTAATTCAAAATTCGGCCCAACTCTTTTGTCACCACCCGCAAACCCATTGGATTAGTTGGGCTTCGCTTTGAATGTATACAAATAGACAAAAAAAAATTGAAATTCGGACGAATGAAGCGCAAGAGGGATGCAATTCTTTAGTTTGAAGGTCAATCGTCGCTTCAATTATTGCGGGAGTAAGTGACCATATTTCCAGCCAGCAACGGGAGTAAGTCCTCAATTTTGCTACCAAAAATCTTTTTCGCTGCAAGCAAAGACAGATTCAAAGCAAAATCAAAGGCAAAAGGTGAGGATTTCATACATAAATCCGACGAAATCCTCGGGAATTGATGAAAAGAAGAAAAACTGGTAGAGAATTCGAGTACTTAGTCCCGCAATACCGCTCCGCACTTAGTGCAAAACTTCGTATCACTGCTCAAAATCGAATTACAGTTCGAACATATCTTTGTAGAATCCTCAGAACTAAAAATACTGTACGTTTTTTCTAAAGGATCAGGTGCAGGGCTTAAATCTGGCAACGGCGGCACTGCTCGGCTTGGCGGCGCGACAGGGCTTGGCGGCACTGCTCGGCTTGGCGGCGCGACAGGGTTTGGCGGCACTGCAGGGCTTGGTGGCGCTACAGGTCGCGGCGGCACTGCATAGCTAGGCGCAGCCCCATACATCGCGGGTGTTCCCGCGCCAGCGGGAGGTGTTCCCGCGCCAGCGGGGGGCGTCCATCCGCCAGCGGGGGGCGTCCATCCGCCTTTAGCCTTACGTTTTTTGCCCGTGAAAATGAGAACAAACAATAGCGATCCGAGCAAAATCAATATTACAACGCCCGAAATGATAAGTATCATTGTTAGTCCATTGTTATTACTCAATGTGATTCCTCCCCCTGAGTTTGTAGCCTGCGGTGCATAGGTTGTTGCTGGCGCGACAGTAACTATCGGCGCTTCAGTAGTATTTGGCTGACTTGTTGGATTTGGGGTAATTTGAATCTCGCTCGTATTGATATACGGAGAATAAAGTGTACCCGAGCCAGCGTCAAGCGTTGCAGTATTTGTATTTAAATAAAAAGCTGGACGCACACCAATCGAACCATATTTACAACCTTTTGCGCCGTAAAATGAGCCCGCGGGGTCGCAAATAATTGTCTTATATGCGTATCTACTTTCGCCGAGCGGCGTACGTGTCCATGTTTCCCAAAAGTGATTTTTGTCGAGTGTATTTCTTGCCTTATATTCAGACTTCTGGGCAGCAGTTTGAGTCGGTTTCCCAATATAGTAGTCGTACCCCAAAGTATCTCCGTTGTTATATACTGTTGTTATTTGTTCTGTATCAAGGCAAAACATATTATCTTCGACATTACTATACGTCACGTTTGCAAAATTATACTGGAGCTCATCGACTTTTGTCGATACATTGGGAAGAGAATATATTTCAAAGCCACCCTCTCCAAGTTTATCAGCGTCCAAAGCGTTTAGAGTTGATTTTTGCGAAACTGGCAAAATACAATCTAACTCACTCGAATTAAAGTTTCTCGACGAAAGAAATCCCGCCTCATTACCATAGTCATTACTACGATTATAAACGTTCATTTGGGTAGGCACGCTTCCTCCAATCCAATTAACATCTCCGGCTGAAGCTTCAGAATTCAACCAACTTCTAAGACTTGACGGTTCCCACAAATTCGAACCAGCACTATTTCGATTCAAATATATATACTGTTTTGTAATTGAGTCCCGCTCTCTTTGAGCGGTTATATCAAATTGACTCGTCCCATCGGGATATTTATGTTTGCCCGCTGCATCAAATGGCTTTAGGCAAAGAATTCTATCCGAAAGCATCAGCGGACCATTTGAATCTTGATCCACACACCTCCAAAGAATAGGTTCCCCAAAATAAGTGCCCAGTTCCATATAGTCCCCAATATTGATTTGCGCAGCAGCAAATGCCTTAACTGGTTTTTTTGAAATTAGACCAGGCGACAAAAATATGTGTGTCGCAAAAATAAATGTAATTAATACTGTACAAACGATCTTATTAATGGCTCCATTCCACTTCATAAATCAGCACCTCTCTTCAGTGTTACTTAAACTCGCTACACACTCAGCAGTAGCCTGCCTCAAATCAAATTCCAATCAGTCTTCGCATAACGCTCGCCTTCTTGGGCAGTCCTTGCATGGGTGGTACTAATTGCTTTCTCGGTCATTTCATTCCCTTGAAAGCAAAGTTACCACCTCAACGTCGTTGCACCACGGGAACATATCAAAAGGTTGAACTGATTCAAGCTTAAACCCTCCCAATAAAAGTATCTTTACGTCTCGCGCCAACGTTGCAGGATCGCATGAGACATACACAATTCTTTGGGGTCTCTCAAAAACGAGTTTTTCCAAAAGGCTTTGTTCACAACCCTTTCTGGGCGGATCAAGAAAAACTACTACTTCGCTAGGATCCGCTTCAAACTCAATGTTTTCGGCGGCGCCAACACCAAATTCAGCATTTATAATGCCGTTTGCGGCTGCGTTTGCGCGCGCATCAACAATTGCTTCTGGAACAATTTCCACGCCAATGACCTTTCTTGCGTTTCGCGCTGCGAAAAGGCCGATTGTCCCTGTACCGCAATACAAATCATAGACTAGCACGCGCCCCGAAAGCTCCGCGAACTCAATCGCTTTCGAATATAGTAACTCGGTTTGAATAGAATTTACTTGAAAGAATGATAGAGGTGAAATCCCGAATTTCAAATCCCCAATTGTCTCAAAAATCTGGTCGGCGCCATAAATTTTGATGCTTTTTTTGCCTAGAATTATATTTGTACGCTCCGAGTTTACATTCACAAAAACACCTTTCAATCCCGAAATTGAACCTTTTAGAAGTTCAACAAGTTCTGCTTGACGAGGTATTTTACTAGAAGTCGCGACAATGACGACCATTACTTCGCCCGTGTTAATTCCAACGCGAGACAAAATGTGACGAATAAGTCCCTTGCCACTAGTCTCATTAAATATCGTGATTTCAGATGAATACTTTTTAATAAAGCTCATCACAATCTCACGCACTTGATTACTCGTTTCATGTTGAATTGCGCAATTTTTGTGTGATACGACGTCATGACTTCTTTTTGCATAAAAACCACTCACCATTGAACCATTTGGGTGAATTGATACAGGGTATTGTGCCTTGTTTCTATAATTCAAGGGAGACTTCATTCCAATTATCGGCAACACTACGCGCGACACATCGGAATCAGATATCCCCGCTATTCGAGCAAGCGCATCTCGAACGACCCCTGCTTTGAACTCGAGCGATGCCTCGTATTTCATGTGTTGGAGAGCACAGCCTCCGCACCTTCCAAAGACCTCGCAAAAAGGAGTTTGTCGCATAGTCGATGCCTCAACAATCTCCAAAAGCTTCCCAATCGCATAACTTTTTGCTACTTTAATAATCTGAACTTTTACTTTTTCCCCAACTAATGCGCCATCTACGAAGACGACAAACCCAGCCTCACGGCCAACACCTTGACCTTCTGAAGTCATGCCGTCAATTTGAATTTCGATTCTTTCGTTTTTCAGCACAGATTTTTAACTCCCCGTCAAATAAAATCCAATTATCGCAAAATACTCTCTGATATAGTAATTCGGGATTTGATACCATTCTGTCGGCGCCGAAATCCCTGCCGCATTTAAGCCGACCTTCTTAGCCGTTTCGCCTGCGCGAAACACATGAAAGTCGCTTGTCACATATGCGGTTATGTAATTTTGTCCGCCAAACCATTTATCTAACATTGTTTTCGAGTTTTGAAAGTTCGAAAGGGTGTCAGTTGACTTATCCTCAGTTTTAATTTTATACGCAGGGACCCCTTTTGCTAATAAATAGTCGCGCATAACCACGGCCTCCGAAACCGCTTCATCTTGGCCCCTTCCGCCAGAAAGAACCACAAAAGATTCCGGGTGTTTATATAAATATGAGGAAGCAACATCTAGTCTTGATTGCAATATAGTTGCTGGTTTATTATTATTAGTTCCTGACCCTAGCACAATTACTACATCTGCAAAATTAACTTGTTTTGGTGATGCAACAACTATTACTAACTCAATTAAGACAAATGAAAGTGCAAATACAATAATTCCTACTTGAATTATCCTGAATATTTTCCTCGAGTCTGATTCCCGAAAAGCCTTATAAACAAGTAGCAGAAAAAGTATTATCCCGCCCATTAATGCTGCAAAAAGTTTCGACGTATTAAAACCCGAAAAAACTATAATAATCGAGTCAATGATCAATGCAAAAGCTATCCCATAGAGAACTTTGCGTCCTACAAAATAAATACCATCCATAATTTACTCCTAAGTGATAATCCATAACTATAATAACCCTTATTTTTTGAGTTTGTCAAACCAATATGTTATAATTACCATCGAGAAAACACCGCAATATATGTAGGGAAAAATGCAGGAGGTTCAAATGAGCGCTAAAATCATCAAAGAAACTTCGGACTTAACTAAAATTACTAAAAAAGGTGGACGGAAAAAGTACAAAAAACACTCTGTCTTTTTGAGAGTCCTTAAGTACACGTTCATAACTTTATTAATTATCGGGTTTGTTTCTATAGGTTTAGTTGGGGGCTATATTTACAGTTGTATCAATTCTGCTGAAATTATTCCAGACGAAGTTTTGAAAATAGAAAGCAGACAAAATACCGTTATTTACGATTCAAACAATAAACAGATTTCATTAATTTATAGTTCTGAAAAAAGAAAAATCGTCACTTTAGATAAGATTCCAAAACATGTGCAAGATGCTTTTATAGCTATCGAAGATGAACGTTTTTGGGAACACAATGGATTTGACGCCTTTGCATTTACTCGAGCAGTTGTCAAAAAAATCACCGAGCCAGGAAATAGAGAAGGCGGAAGTACTATCACCATGCAACTTGTAAAGACATTGACCGGTAAGGATAACCTTGATTTGAAACGAAAATTCCAAGAGCAGTATTTAGCGGTAAATTTGGAATCAAGAATTTCAAAAGAAAAAGTCTTATATTTGTATCTCAATTTAATAAACTTCAACGGGGTATACGGCGTAGAAGCCGCTTCCGAAAAATACTTTGGAAAGCATGTAGGAGAACTCACAATAGCCGAAGGTGCTAGTTTAGCTGCAATAATTAAAGGCCCTTCGATTTTTGCGCCAACTTCAGAAAGCGGTATCAAGAAAAATCACGAAAGACAACTCGAATGTCTAAGTTTGATGTTAAAAAACAATTTCATTTCACAAACACAATACGACAAAGCACTTATCCAGGCAAACAATATGAAATTTGTAAATAAAGTTATTATTGCAAAAGATAACACTGGGAAAAAGGTCCCTACTCGTCCATACTTCGTAGATAACGTTTTAAAAGAGGTGAAAGATGATCTAGTAAAAATTGGCTATTCTGATGAAGGTGCCACTTCTGCAATTTATGGGGGAGGCATTAAAATATATACTTCTATGGACTCAACAGTTCAGGCGCAAATGAATAAAGTATTCAATGACAATAGTTATTTCCCAAACGCAAATGTTAACGGCAAGCCGCCACAGGCAGCAATGATAATTATCGATCCTCAAACTGGTCAAGTTAGGGCAGTTTATGGAGGTCATGGAAAAAAAAATGCTGACTTCGTCCTTAATAGAGCTACTGATATAGAACGGCAACCGGGCTCAAGTATAAAGCCAATCGCCGTATATGGTCCTGCAATTGATCAAAAAATCATTACTGCCGGCACAGTAATTGATGATTCGCCTTCCCATTTGGCAGGCGGTACGAAAATTTACCCGCATAATGCAGACGGGCGATTTTCTGGTCTCACTCCAATTTGGAAGGGAATTCAACGTTCTGTCAACGTCATAGCTGCAAAAGTATACTTATTAGAAGGTCCTGAAAATGCGCTTAATTACTTAAAAAAAGTAAACATTGACAGATCCCAAAAAAACATTTCTCTATCCTTAGGGGGAATGGAACAAGGCGTTAGCCCTATTCAAATGGCAGCGGCATACGTGCCATTTGTACATAGCGGAATATATGTCGAACCCACTTTTTATACAAAAGTAGTAGATAGTCGAGGAAAAGTGATTCTTGATAAAACTTCAACTGAAGAAATTCGTCAAGTAACTACTCCAGTATATTCATCAGAAACAGCATATATTATGGAAACCTTATTGCAAAGGGTTGTTAGAAGAGGTACTGCTTATCCGTATGGTATTGTTCAAAATGGCCGCATAGACTCCGCTGGTAAAACCGGAACCACCGACGATAAAAAAGACAAATGGTTCGTAGGTTTCACTCCATATTATGTTGGCGCTACTTGGTATGGATACGATACCGCAACTGCTATGAGAGATACAGGTCAAGCACTAAAATTATGGAAAGCCGTTATGAATCCGATACATGATAAGTTAGCATCAGCAAAATTCACAAATCCAGGTGGTTTAATAGCACGAACTGCATGCTATTTTTCCGGACAATTATCAGGCCCGAACTGCCCATCTTCTGGAAACCAAAGCCTTTGGTATTTGCCCGGAACAGAACCAACTTCAATTTGTTCGTATCATAATGGGCAACAACAACCTCAGGGCTCACCAATTCCTATCTTCACTCCAAGCCCGCCGCCCAACCCACTGGGTACTCCAAAACCAACAAATTCTCCAATAACAACACCAGTCCCGACAACTATTCCAACCACAGCGCCGACACCAAAGCCAACCCCACTCCCTACCGCAGCACCTACTTAATTTGCAACCGGACCCTCTATTACAGGTAATAGGGGGTTTCCTTTGTCAGCTTTTAAATCGTAATATTTATTTAACATATCACGACCAACTTCAGCTGCCCAAGATCCCCAGACCCCTTTGTTTAAATATACAAATACCACTATTTCAGGTTTATCTGCTGGCGCATAACACATGAACGCAGCATTGTCAGAATGATGGGGCGCCGTTTGCGCCGTTCCTGTCTTTCCTGCCGCAGGAAAGATCCCTTGATATCTATAAGTTTTGAAGGCCTGAGATGCAGTGCCCTTTGTTATTACACGCTTCATTCCTTCTCTAATTACATTAAAAGTAGAATCCTTCGCATTCACTTTTCTAACAACATTTTTCGCTGTTGTTGAAGTGCCTTTACCAGTGGGATCCATTGCTTTTTGCACAACATGCGGCGTAACAAGTTGACCATTTGTAGAAAGTGCCCCGACATATCGAGTCATTTGTAAAGGAGTAAACCTATTTAAATACTGGCCAATTGATGAGAGCGCCGTATTTAAAGTTCCCCAAGGGCCTTCAGAATCTCCATAATATTTTTTCTTTGATTCTCTATTTGATCTTTCGCCATGAAGTTCACCGCCAAGATCAATCCCAGTTGGCTCGCCAAGTCCATATGCCTTTGCCCAATTATCTATTTTTTCTATCCCTGTTCTTACTCCAAGCAAATAAAAATAAACATTACATGAAGTTTCAATTGCTCGCTGTAGATTTAGCAACCCGTGGCCACCCTCTAGGCAATAGCGCTTTATCCCATCAAATGTAACAACTCTAGGATCATAAATATTTGAACTATATGGAGAAATCATACCGCTTTCAAGTCCAGCAGTTGCAACTACGAGCTTATATGTCGATCCAGGTGCATAACTTGCGCTAATAGCTCTATTCATCATTGGAAAGTTTGGATCTTTAAACCAACTGGAAATTTGCTTTTGTGAGACTTTGTCTCCTGTTGGTGCTATAAAAGCTTTAGGGTCATATGATGGATAACTTGCCATTGCAAGAATCTCACCATTATTAGGATTCATTGCCACAACAGATCCTGAGTCAATGTCTCCAAAATTATTTCTATGCACTTTCCCATTTTTTTTGCTTTTTATATCGGAGATTATTTTTTTCAAAGACTCCACAGCCGTCTTTTGCAAATTCATATCAATAGTAAGCACAACATTTTTGCCAGGAATAGCTGGCTTTGAATTTGTCGTCTCAACAAGTTGCCCATTTGCATTCACATCAATTTTACTTTCTCCATCAATTCCTTTAAGCGCGTCATCCATTGATGACTCAACGCCCGTCGAACCGTCAGGTCTATAATAACCAAGTACGTGAGAAATATATTTCGAATCAATATATTGCCTTACAGGAATCGTATCAGTTGAAACACCCTTCAGACGACTTTGCTTTTCTTCAATCTCTGCAACTGCCTTCATGCTAACGTCAGTTGCAATTGTAGCTGGAACAGTTGCTTTAAAACCTTTAATTTCAAACCTCATACAAATTATGTCGTATGCAATTTGCAAAGAATATTCCGCATCAATTTTATACTTCTTTAAAAACTTATCGAATATTGCCTTTGGAGTAACTTTTTCTCCCTTTTCAAATTCAAGTCCTAATTGCAGATTAACCCGCTTTATCAGATCATCATTACTCGGAACTGACGAAAGCATTGCTTCATATTTAAAGTTGCCATTTGGTAAAATTGATATGTATTTTGATAACGATCGATTAACATCATCTCCGTTTTTTTCAAGGACTTTATAGAGTTCAAGCAACGTCGAATTGAGTTCTTTCGAATTCATACCCGTGTTCAATATTAGCACCGAGAATGTTTTCTTAGAAATTGCGATCGGCACACCATTACGGTCAAGTATGTTTCCGCGAGGAGCGACAATAACACGCGTGCTTTGAATCCTAACATTTGCTTTATATTCGAAATATTTTCCCTGAATTAATTGTAAATTTGCTAGTTGAAATATGAAAAAAATACCCACTACAATAAAAAAGAAGGCAAGATTAAAAAAACGATTGCCTAAGAAAATTTTTATTTTATCGAATATTTTTGAGATCATAACCTAAATGTCCTCGCTGTATTTCTTCTCCGAGACAAAAATAGAGCCTTCATCCGCGCCTTCAATTATTCTTGCGATAACATCTGGATCTTCGCCGCAAGCCAAAATCATATGCGCTCCTGCTTCGGTAGCAATTTTAGCAGCACGAAGCTTCGTAATCATCCCACCCGTCCCAAACTGGGAACCCGATCCGCCAGCAAAAAGTTCCATTTCTTTCGTAAGGTTTTTGACAACCGAAATCCGTTTAGAATCTGGATTTTTTTTGGGATCGGCCTCATAAAAACCATCTATGTCAGAAAGCATTATCAGCAAATCCGCACCGACTAAATTAGCAACAATTGCCGAAAGAGAGTCGTTTTCATTGAAAGCCATTGCATCTTCGACAGATATTTCAACGGTTGAAACGGTGTCGTTTTCATTCACAATCGGCACTACATTCATTTCCATAAGTGCCTCAAACGTATTTACTACATTCTGCCTATCCGTTTCCGAACGGACATTGTCTACTGTCAAAAGGATTTGTGCCACGACTTGTGAACGTTTCCAAAACAAATTACTGTAGATGCTCATTAGTTCGCATTGACCAACAGCTGCTGCTGCTTGCTTTTCTTTCATTTCTGTCGGTCTCTTCTCTAACTTCAATCTTTCTACGCCAACTCCTATTGCGCCCGAAGTTACTAGTACGACTTTGCGGCCTTGCGATTGTAGGTCGCAAATGACAGACGATAATTTCTCAATCCTATCAAGATTGATTTTCCCTTCGGTGTTCATAAGAGAAGATGTCCCCACCTTGATTACAATTCTTTCCGAATTGTTTATTTGTCTTCGAATTTTTATCATAGTCTTCCCACAAACTCCTTTATTCTGAATAACTCCGATTTCTTATTTCTTTTCAACCATGTTTTCGAAAAATCTTTGAGCCAAATGTTTTTTTCTCTTTTTAATTCCGACTTTGAAATGTACCTGATTGATGCTTTATTATCAATTTTTTGAGCTGTTATTTTCAAAAGCACCTCTAAACCTCGAATTGAAACTTTAATTTCTTCAGCGTCTTCAGGGCTAATTCTTTGAGCATTTCTAATTGTTTCACATATTAATTCGTAATTATCATTCGTATCTTCAACTTTCTTAATTACTTCATCAAAATTCATGCTATTCAAATGGTCATTATGCCAAATATGATTTTTACCCATAATGTTAATATAGTCTAAATGCACAAGCCCAATCCATATCATAGCATTACTTTCGCTCAGATTGCAAAATGTTGACATCAATGAAACCAGTTTTTCTGACTCATCACCATATTCGGTCCTTGAAATAATTTTGCATATTTGATCGAATTTTGTAATTTCATCCGGGTTCCAGGAAAAGGCCGCACCCATTATCATTCCAGGGATTGATGCAGCAAGCGAATTCACATTTCCAAAATCACCCCAATCCGTAATTAATACTCCCATGGCTTTATACTTCACAGCAAATCTTGTCATCTTTGAAATGTTTTCATATCCAGTCTTAATATCGCAAACTAGATTATTCCAACTCCAAACACCCGGACACAAATACTGAGTAAGTCCGCCCTCGGAAATCTTGCTGATTTTTTCTTCGGACGGATTTGGTGCATAGTCCCAATTCAACAAAATCGTATCATTAGGTATTTCAGAAATATATTCGGGATGTTCCAACAAAATATCCCCCCAAAACATAGCAGTTTTTCCATGACTCTTCACATGCGCAATTATTTGCTTTAAGAAGTCTATGTATAATCTGCCTTTTCCGAGTTTCTTAGCAAGCTCAGCATTTTTCCCTCTCCCAAGGTCAAAAGTCTCGTCACAACAAATATTAAATTTGTCTGATTTAAACAAAGGGATATACTGATCCAACAAGTTTTTTATTACCTTTATACTTTCAGGATTCGAAACATCAATAGTGTGATGCTGCATTCTATCCGGCCAGTTGAAAGTCCATTCTCCAGCATCCTCGAGTTCTGCCAAATGCCTATACTTTTTTGTACTCAGTAATTCATATAAATGCCCAAATGTCGAAAGTGAAGGCACCAATTCAATATGTCTTTTTGTACAATAATCATCCAGCGTTTTTATTTCGTTTGCAGTGAGCGGCGTCGCATTTTCCCACATTTCCTCAAATCCCTCAAATGCAAAAGTATGCTCCACATATAATTGGAGTTGATTGATTTTGTATTCTGCAAGCCTGTCGACCAACAACTTCAATGTCTTTAGCGTCGGCACCTTGCCGCGTGTGATGTCATAATAATATCCTCGAGTTTCAATTTCTGGCCAATCGTGAATATACAAGTCGGGTGTTTTCCCTTGTCCGTAAAGTCTTTCAAGTTGAACAAACGTTTGCTTCGCATAAAATATTGCCGCTTTGCTTCCGCCCTTTATTACCGGCTGCGCGTTTTTTATTAGGATTTTATATTCTTGCTGCCCTAACTTCCCATTCAAAAAATCTCTCTTAGCACCCTCGTCTAATACAACTATTTCTCTTGGTTTTGGTAAAAGATAATTATACAATTCCATGCGGTGCCTCCAAAAATTTAATCTCAAACTATTATACCACGACATTATCCATATAGAGATGTTTTTTCTATAGTTTTTATGTTAATATTCTAGTGAAAGTCGAGGTGCACAAATGCTTAGTCCAATCGAAATAATCGAAACTCTGAAAATGATTCAAGAAGAACACTTAGATATCCGCACGATAACTATGGGTATCAGTCTCCGTGACTGCAGTGATTCAAGTGCAAAGATCTCGTGCCAGAAAATTTACGAGAAAATTTGCCGTCGCGCAGAGAAATTAGTTAAAGTCGGCGAAGACATAGAGATGGAATTCGGAATCCCAATTATCAATAAAAGAATCTCCGTCACGCCCATTGCGCTAGTGGCCGAAAGCAGCGAAACTCAAAGCTATGTTGAGTTTGCACATGCTTTAGATAGGGCGGCCCATACCGTCGGTGTAAATTTCATTGGTGGCTTTTCAGCGCTCGTTCACAAGGGCTATACAAAAGGTGATCGAATTCTAGTTGATTCACTTGCCGAGGCGCTATCGGTGACTGATAGAGTTTGTGCATCAGTGAATCTTGCCTCCACAAAAGCGGGCATTAATATGGACGCCGTTGCAGAAATGGGGCATGTCATCAAAAAGGCCGCAGAGCTTTCCGCTACGCGAAACGCAATTGCTTGCGCAAAACTTGTAGTCTTTGCAAACGTTCCGGAGGACAATCCATTTATGGCTGGCGCTTTCCATGGCATCGGGGAGCCCGAAACGGTTATTAACGTTGGCGTGAGCGGACCTGGAGCAGTTAAGGTCGCCCTTGAAAAAGTGCGCGGCGAAGATTTCGGCAAAGTCTCTGAAATGATTAAAAAAACGGCATTCAAGATCACGCGGATGGGGCAACTCGTCGCGATGGAGGCTTCAAAACGACTTGATGTGCCTTTTGGGATAGTTGACCTTTCGCTCGCGCCAACGCCTGCTGTCGGCGATAGTGTGGCTTATATACTTGAGGAAATGGGCCTTGAAAAATGCGGAACGCATGGGACAACCGCTGCTTTGGCGTTGTTGAATGATGCTGTTAAAAAAGGCGGCACAATGGCCTCATCATATGTCGGTGGCCTCAGTGGTGCATTCATACCTGTTAGCGAAGACGCGGGCATGATTTCAGCGGTTCAGTCTGGGGCCCTTTCACTTGATAAGCTCGAGGCTATGACATGTGTTTGTTCGGTTGGCCTCGATATGGTTGTAGTACCTGGAGACACCTCTGCAGCAACACTCTCAGCAATAATCGCTGACGAAGCGGCTATCGGTATGATAAACGGAAAGACCACCGCAGTTAGAATAATTCCTGCGCCTGGCAAAAAAGTTGGCGATATGCTTGAATTTGGAGGTTTGCTCGGCTCAGGTCCAGTAATGGCAGTTAATAAATTTTCAAGTGAAGAGTTCATTGCACGCGGCGGTAGGATTCCTGCGCCGATTCATAGCTTAAGAAATTAGGAGGATGATTATATGAAGGCAATCATAACAGTTTTAGGACAAGATAGAGTTGGTATAATAGCTTCAGTCAGCGCTTTGTTGGCGGAAAACAAAATCAATATTTTAGATATTTCACAAACCACAATGCAAAATGTGTTCACAATGATAATGCACGTTGACCTTGAAGGCAGCAGTGCAAACATCCCAGATATGTCAAAAAAATTAGCCGACCTCGGAAATGAGATCGGCCTTGAAATTCGAATTCAGCACGAAGGAATATTTAATGCCATGCATAGAATGTAGTATTATCTTTCGTCCATTGGTATGTAAGGTTTTCCAACTACAACGCTCTTGTATGCAGGTCTGATAATTCTTGACTGACCGCTTAATTCCTCTATTCTGTGTGCTGCCCAGCCGACAATTCTCGAAATTGCAAATACTGGCGTGTAAATTTCCGGAGGAATTCCAAGCATGTCGTACACAAACCCTGAATAAAAGTCTACATTTGCACCAATTTCTTTTGTTGAGCCTTTTACTCTATTGAAGATTTCCGGAGAAATATTTTCAATTAATTCATATAGGTTATATTCCGCATCGCGACCACATTTTAGTGACATTGATTTTGCATGCTCTTTCAAAACCTCAGCTCGTGGGTCAGAAAGAGTATAGACAGCATGTCCCATTCCATAAACAAGTCCTGACTTGTCATAAACTTCTTTACGGATTATTTTTTCGATGTAGCTGCTTACTTCGTCGACATCATCCCATTTTTTTACGTTTGCCTTGATATCGTCCATCATTCCCATTACTTTTGCATTCGCTCCACCGTGTTTTGGTCCTTTTAACGAACCAACTGCTCCGCCAATTGCTGAATAAGTATCAGTGCCTGACGAAGTCAAAACGCGAGTTACAAAAGAAGAGTTGTTTCCTCCACCGTGTTCAGCATGAAGTACTAGGCAAAGGTCAAGAATTTCTGCCTCTTCTTGTGTATATTTATTGTCCGGGCGAATCATGTATAAAAAGTTTTCTGCCGTGCTTAAATCCTTTTGAGGCACATGAATATAGAGGCTTTTTTGATCAAAGAAGTGCCTTTTTGCTTGCAGCCCATATGCGACCATGGTTGGGAAACGCGCAATAAGTTTGATGCTTTGTCTCATAACGTTCTTTAGAGTAGTATCATCAGGTGCTCTGTCATATGAATATAAAACCAACACGCTACGCGCAAGTTTATTCATAATATCTTTGCTCGGCGCTTTCAAAATCATATCTTCGTTGAAACCCGGCGGCAAAGCTCTATAAGCCGCCAAAAGTTCACAAAAGTCAGAAAGTTCGCTCTCGTTTGGCAATTCGCCCAAGAGCAACAAATATGCTACCTCTTCAAAACCGAATCTTCCCTCGCGCTGAAATCCAGCAACGACGTCTTTAATATCAATTCCTCTGTAATTCAGTCTGCCTCGTTCAGGAATCTTTTCTCCTTCGGAAACGACAAAACCATGAACTCCGCCGATATCAGTGAGCCCTGCAACAACGCCTGTACCATCAGCATTTCTCAAACCTCTTTTTACATCGAATTTATCCAACAATTCTGGTTCGATTTTATAATTCTGCATAACTTTTGACGTCAAATTATCTAAAATTGCTCTATATTTTGGTGCCATTACACTCACTCCTTCCCACAACAGTTCTTATATTTTTTCCCGCTTCCGCACGGACACGGTTCATTTCTACCAACTTTATTACTTACAGCCATCTTCGAGAGTTTGTATTCTCGTATTATCTCTTCTCGTTCGGCCGGCTCAATGATTCCATCCCATTCTTTCAAGTTATAGAGCCAATCCGCCGGAACGGCCAACATATTCACAAACAGTTTTTTGAAATCAATTTTTGAATCAATCTGCGTGTCTGTTTCAATAGCTTCGATTGCCTCATCTGACATTGGATTCTCAAGACTGTCATTTATTCCGTCTAAAAATCCAACCGTTTCCGACTCTGTCAAAGAAAACTTTTGAGCAAGTTCTGCGACAGTACCAGTTAAGATAGCTTGCTTTTCAGCCAATATTATCTTATATGCTTCGGTTTCTTTCTCTAAATATTGGGCAAAATATTCGTCAGATGCTTCTCCTGACTTTTGTTCATACTTGCTCTTCCAATCTTGATAAAGTGCCATAACTACACCCCTTCTTTTTTTCGAGTTAAACGTGATGGCAATTATATCACAAACTTTTTTGTTTCGCAAATGTATTTTTTCCAGAGAAATATTTAGAAATACTTATTATTTGTTTCTAACTGCCGTCATTAATTATATATTTATAGTGAATATCTTAATATGTCAATTACCCAAAATAGAACTTCTTAAAATTGAAACCCTTTCTCCAAAAACGGAAAACTAAATTCCAGCTTTTCGGATTTCAACGTCTTCAAACGAAAGACCTTTAAATATGCGTTTTTATATTGTTCAGCATAACTTAACGATCCCATATCTATGTTCGCATAAATCACTTCATTTGCAATGCCAAAATCATAAATATTCTTTGACATTAATTTGCTAGTGTTTTCTGCTAAATTAAATCTATATAAGTCAAGTCCCTTAACATAAAACAAATCATTACCATAATATAAAATTGAATTATAAAGTGATCCCCCATCAATTATTTTTGTAGAATCATCAAGCAAATTTTTCATAATGGTATTTTTTTCGTTATTATAAAAAATAGCATTCCCACAAACTACAAAAGTCCCAACATTATCATCAATAACTTGCGATATTCTTTTTGTGCTTATTTCGAACTTAAACAAATTATTTTTCATTCCATGATAATGTATATTCCAATTATCGATATACATGTCGCCTTCAACTTGGTTTGCGTCCTGAAACAATTTTATTTTTTCTCTGGTATCAAGGTTAATTTGATAAGTTTCAGGAATATTGTTTGAAAGCACGTTAAAGTACATAATGTTGTCAATTATATAAAACCATCTTCCTTTTGCAACTACTTGCGACTTATTATCCTCAACCCGAAATATATTAATTAAATCAGTGTAATACAAAATATTTTTTATTAATTGAAAATTTAATACGGGTCCTTTTACATTAACCGTTTTAAACACCTGATTATTCTTCAAAAAAATTAGCCTTGGCACTGAACCACACCTGAGCACTAGATTGTCATTATTAATAAAAACGCAATTATTAACAAAATTTTGTTTGTTAATATTATCATTTGAGTTTGAACTCAATTGGGGTTTGTTAATTAAGTATTCAACAAATTCAGAATTTATTCTTTTTGCAATTTCTATTTTTTTCAACGCTGCTTTATTATTTTTCATAACAGAGATTTTACTTGAATAGTCAACATCACTCATTATTTTTACACAATTTATGTAATCTTCTAAGAGAGTATCAAAATTCACCTTATTATCAATCATTTAATTACCCCAAATCTTCTAAGTATTTTTACATAACATTTACAAGTCTCTCAGATGGTTCTCCCGTATCTGAAAATTCCACTATAACCAAGCATACTTTTTTCTTTTTCAAAGCACCACCTAATCACAAAGATGCATTGGTCTCGACTGCTCCAGACTGCTCCGCGCTAGTACCCCCGACGGTACTTCATCCTACGTCCCTCTTTATTAAGCCCAACTAAAAACTTAAAGCTCAAAAAGTGAAGAGCACAGGCGAAAGGGATTGCATATACGGCTTCTATTAATATAAAGTTTTTATATGATACAAATAAATTTATTAATACAGACCCTATTCCATCGCTCCATGAAATTGGTGCTAATACAAAAAAGTACGCAACTGTTTCAAACAACATTGTATATACAAAAGCAAATACTATTGTAAGAATATAGTTGTCTCTGAAGAAGTTCTTGTTTGTGGCGCCAGAGAGCATTCCTAAGAGCATTCCTAACAACATATATATACCTACTGGCGAAGATGAGTACGAATCCATAATTAATCCCGAAATAAAACCAACGACCGCCCCAATTCTAGAGCCGTTTGTGAGGCCTACAACAATTATGAATGCAATAAGCAAATTCGGCTTCACGTCAAAAATCGCTATTCCCTGTACAAAATTTGTTTGTAATAGCGTTAACGCGAGTAAAAAAATTGCATATATCAGTACTTTTTTCAAGGGCACCTTCTCATTTCGTATTATTTCTTATTTACTAACACAAACACATTGTGAAGTTTTCCAAATTCAACTGTCGGTTGAACCACAGCATAAGAATCCAGCTGGGTGTTTGATTGATGTATCTCTGTAATTTTCCCAATTGGGAGCCCACGAGGAAAAATACCCGAAATCCCAGAAGTAACAATTAAATCTCCGACTTCAATATTTTCATCCACATATTCAAGACGACATTTCCCAACTCTAGCTAAATTTATATCGCCCCTCAAACTAATAACCAACTTCTGTGTCCTAGAATTATAACCACTTACCTTGCTATATGGATCAATAACTGACTCAACAACAGCACTTCCAGCGTTAACTGTTACTATTCTTCCGACCAATCCGTTTCCATCAACTACGGGACTATCTACTTTTACGCCTTTGTCCGAACCAACATCAATTGTAAAAGTACTGAACCAATTTCCCGGCTCCTTCGCAATAATGTTTCCGCCAACCTTATCATATTTATCATATTCTTTAATTAAGTTTAATGCTTTTTGCAAATCCTTGTTTTCTACTTCGAATTCCTGTAGCTTTCTGATTTGCTCAGCTTGTTCGATGATTTTTGCCTTATTCGTCTCGTTTTCTGCCTTTAATTTTGCAGTGTCTCCAAAATAATTTCCGAAACTAACTATGCCTCCGCCAACCCATGAAAAGAAAGACTGAAATGGAGTCACTACAGTTCTTACGGGTGCCCCAAACAAATTAGAACCCCAGCTAGTGTTTGATGAAATTGCAATTACAATGAACAGTCCTGCAATTATCAAACCAATTTTTATTACTTTGCCCTTAACTCCTCTTTTCAATCTCAATCCTCACTTTTTTATTTATTTGAAAATCAATATTTCACCTTCCAGCTTCTTTTTTCGTGCTTCGAACAAGTACATTTCTCAACACTTCGAAATCCTCTATTACAACTCCTGTTCCCTTTGCAACGCAGTCCAACGGATTGTCCGCAATATATACTGGCAATCCCGTCTTTTCCTGAATTACCTTGTCTAACCCAAACAGAAGAGCGCCCCCACCTGCTAAAAACAAACCACTTTCAAAGATATCTGAAGATAGTTCGGGAGGAGTCTTTTCAAGAGTAAATTTAATCGCATCAATAATTAGGCTGACAGGTTCCCTTAAAGCCTCCAAAGTCTCACTTGACTTTAACTCAATTGTTTTCGGTAAACCGGAAAGCAAGTCCCTTCCTCGCACAACAAATGTATCATCCTTCGGGCGCGGATATGCGCAGCCAATAGCAATTTTCACGTTTTCAGCAGTCGTCTCTCCAATTACCATTCCATATGTCTTTTTTACATAATCTGAAATTGTCTTGTCAAATGCATCTCCAGCAATTCTTACTGAACGACTAGAAACTATGCCCCCAAAAGAAATTACCGCAACCTCACTTGTTCCACCACCAATATCAACAATCATACAACCCTGTGGTTCTTCAACTTTCAACCCGGCTCCAATTGCCGCAGCCATTGGCTCTTCAATTAAATACACTTCTTTAGCTCCACTTTGCCGCGCAGAATCCTGAATAGCCCGTTTTTCAACTTCTGTGACACCGCATGGTATGCAAACAACTATTCGGATTTTCGAAAAAATCGAGCCCTTTGTCGCTTTTTTAATAAAATATTGAAGCATTCGTTTAGTAACATCAAAATCTGAAATAACACCATCCTTAATTGGACGAGTAGCTACAATATTTCCTGGTGTCCTACCCAGCATTTCCTTGGCTTCTGCACCAACAGCTGTTACTTCGTTTGTATCTTTGTTTATTGCTACCACCGATGGCTCACGTACCACAATTCCGCGCCCTCTCTGATATACAAGCACATTTGCGGTTCCTAAGTCTATCCCAATATCTCTGCTCACAAGCCCTTTGCCCCCTAAATTGTCGCCTTAATTACTAGCATAAACGAACTATCTTTTTCGTACTTCGTTTCATTGAAGTCCCCATACATTTCAAAAGCAGTGTATCCAGTTTCATTCAACAACTTCTTAAAATCATCTGCAAGAAGCGGATAAAGTGAAATTGTATTTTCAATTCGCTGTTCCTCTACAAATAAAATTGTATTAAACAATACTTTACCATTCTCTTTGTCGAAATAATAGTTTCTTTCAAAAATTAAGCCAATTTCTTCGTTTCTTAAAGTAGGAAGCGAACTAATGTTATTCGAAAACACCCTATCAAAATTAATTATTTGAAAAATCGCACAGCCCCCAGGCTTCAAAGATTTTTTTACTTCAGTCAGAAATTGCCGTACATCCTCTAAATTGTTTAAATGAGCAATTGAGTTGCCAATACAAAACAACAAATCACCCTTCTCACGAAAAACATCAGAGATTTCAAGCATGCTCCCCTCAGCGACCTCAATATTAAGGGTCTCGAAAAGCTTTTTATTTTCCGCGATTTTCATTTTTGCTTTTTCGACCATCGCTCTGTCAAGGTCTAATGCAAGGAGCTTGTGCCCTTCCTTTGATAGTGCTATCGAATAGCCTCCAGTCCCACAAGCTATATCGAAAATAACGCAGTTGCGTTTTGCGCAAGCATTTTTAATATACAGAAGTTGCTCCATTCCAACAGGAAAAATATAATCATAATATTCAGAAATCTTTTTATAAAAACTTTCGCTCATTATTAGCTCTCTTCTTTAATCATTTCAATAAATATTTTAGATAGATGCGGATCAAATTGAACCCCTGCGCAAAACTCAATTTCTGCAATCGCCTCTTCCTCCGTGAGTGTCTTGAGAAAAGGTCTATCACTTGTCATTGCAGAAAAAGCATCCGCTATTGCGATAATTCTCGCCGAAAGGGAAATTTCTTCCCCCTTTAATCCTTTTGGATACCCTTTTCCATTCCATTTCTCATGATGTTGAAGTACAATTTCAGACACGTCAGTCAATTCATTTACCGAACTCAATATTCTATGTCCTATTTCTGGATGTTTCATTATTTCATGCCATTCGTCACCAATCAATATTTTTTCTTTGTTCAAAATTTTTGCATCAACGCCGATTTTGCCTATATCATGCATTAGTCCTGTTAATCTTAGTCGCTTAATTTCCTTATCAGTAAAATTCATTTTTGTAGCCAATCGCACACAATACTCGCTTACGCGCTTCGAATGTATCATTTCTCTTTTGCTTCTTTCGAACAAAGTGTCTAGAATAATATCAATTGCTTTGCGTTTCATGTTTGCGCCTTCAAAAATACTATGTCGAAACATTTCTTCTTCGGCACGATTAAAAACATCATTCATATTGTCATTTTCATTTTGCTTAATTGCAAATCCAATCGAGACTGATAACGACACGTTATTGAATTTCTCTTTAGAAATAGCAGAATTTATCCTAAACACAATTTTTTCAGCATGTGAAGAATCTACTCTAGTTAGCAACATAATAAATTCATCTTCGCCGATTCTAGCAATAAAATCATCTGATCTGCACTCTTTTTTTAAAATTTCCTCAACTTTTTTTAATATTATCTCGCCTGCTCCATCTCCAAAAGCATCAATAGAGAGTTTCAATCCATTAATGTCAACCATAATTAAAGTAAGCGGTACATATTTTTGATTGTCTAGTTTTTCAAGTTCATCTTGCAGCTTTTCAAGTTGATCTTTATAATCTACCTCCACTTTGCTTGACTCATCATGAACTAAAGCCCTTCCAGTGTCAGTGATAAAAGTAATAAAATAATCTTTTTCTAATGAATACACATCAATCTTATGCCAGTGTTTTGTATGCTCCGAAAAAATCTCTATCTCTTTTTTCCCGCCATTTATTGCAACATCAGCAAAAATACTTAAAATCTTGATTTCTTCATCCTTCATGATTGGGAGCACCTTGCTCGCAAAATTGCCAATAATTTTAGTGTGGTCAAGGCCAGACAATTCTCCAAAAGCCTCATTAGCTTCCAAAAACTCATAATCAAAAGGCGTGCCCTCTTCATCACAAATTATTCTCTGATAAGCGTAAGCTATTGGCGAAGATTCAATTAATTGCTTATAAAAAGTGTTGTCCATAGGGTATTTCTCCCCTCAAAATACAACCGGCAAGATTTTTATGACTTTGATAAGATTCTACATCCAAAAAGCGTAAAATGCAAACATTTTTTCATTGATATTCCTTCAATTAACATTTATAATTATTAAAAACAGAATATCGGAGGCAATATGTGGGTAAAAAATAATTTTTTTAAGTATGGCGCTATGATAGCAGTCGTTTTGACAATAATTTTTTTATTGGGACAAATCGATTTCTTTATTGAACCCTTTAAAAAATTCGTCTTAATTTTGTTTTTCCCGATTTTAGTATCAGTCTTTTTGTATTATATATTCCGTCCATTTGTTAGATTATTAAGAAAAATCAAATTTCCTGACACGCTAGCAATTCTTACCGTGTTTCTGACATTTATTGGGCTCGTTGCTTTATTTATCGTTTACGCGAGTTCCACAGTCGGAGATCAAATCGGTTTGTTGTTAAAAGACCTCCCTACCCTTTCGGGAAACGCTATAAAATATGTAAATGGAATTATCACAGAACAGTCTTTTTATGGCACAATAGGTGTGAAAATCGAACAACAAATAACAAGTTCGCTTCAATCAGTTATCCCTGCCGTTAGCAACGGAATTCTTGGCGCTCTTGGCACCCTTGCCGGGGTTGCCTCTATGCTCGTAATAGTACCGTTCATTCTCTTCTTCATGCTAAAAGATGACTCCATTTTACTCAAAAAAATCCGTTCTTTAGTAAAGGGAGAATACCTTTGCGAGGTAGATAGACTTATTAAAGAAACCGATAAGACATTGTCATCCTACATTATTGGTCAAGTTATCATAGCTTTAATCATTGGCGTCCTTACTTATATCGGGTTTACAATTTTCGGTCTAAAATACGCGGCTATCTTGTCCTTATTTGTTGCAATCACGGCGTTCATACCAATACTAGGCATATTTATTGGACTAGTCCCCGCTCTAATTGTCGCAATTACGATGTATGCTACTAACCCATATATGATAATCGAAATTATTATTCTTACGATAATCGTCCAACAACTAGTTGGCAACCTTATCTTTCCGAATCTTATTGGCAAACAACTTAGTATTCATCCCCTCACAATAATTCTAATATTCTTAGGCGCAACTGCTTTATTCGGTTTCGTCGGAATGCTTATTATAATTCCGCTATATGCAGTAATTAAAATCCTTGTGAGTGGAGTTATAAAGTTCTATAAGATTTGGAAAAACGACAAGAGGAGGAAGTCAAATGACTTTGAAATGCAATAATTTAGATTTTACAAGTTTGGATGCATACATCGAAACGGTAAAAACCCGACCAGGCGCCTTAATCCCTGTGCTTCACAAAGCTCAGGATACCTTTGGTTTTTTGCCAGAGGAAGTAATGAGCCATGTGGCAAAAAAACTCGGCATTCCTGCGGCTAAAGTATTTGGAGTTGTTTCCTTTTATTCGTTTTTTTCAATGACTCCCAAAGGCAAGTTCAACGTAAATGTATGTTTAGGAACAGCATGCTTCGTTCGCGGCGCAGAAAAAATCAGAGAAGAATTTGAAAAGCACCTCTCAATTAAGCCTGGGCAAACTTCTGAGGATGGTCTTTTTAGCCTGAGTACCATACGCTGTATAGGCGCTTGTGGCCTAGCCCCTGTGGTTATGGTAAACGAAAAGGTATATGGACGTGTGACTCAACAACAAGTTGGGGAAATCATTGATGAATGCATGGCTAAGGACGGAGAAAAAACATGAATAAAATAAAAAATTATGAAGAATTTAAAAAGTACCAATTAGAATGTTCTGCGAGTTTCGATTTAACATCTAGTAAAACGCAAAACTTCATGCTTTATGTTGGCATGGCGACATGCGGTATCGCTGCCGGCGCTAAGGAAGTATTTGACACTCTCAATTCAGAGATAATCTCAAAAAATATTAAAAATGCAAAAGTTACTTCAACTGGTTGCCTTGGTTATTGTTATGCGGAACCCGTAATAGAGGTTCGCTCATCAACTGGCATTTCTACCTTTTATGCTGGTGTTACCCCAGAACTAGCTATTAAAATTCTGGATCAACACATCATTGGTGGTACTCCTTTAGAAGCTTCGATTTTGACAAGGGGGGATGCGCTTTGAAAAGTATAAGAATTGCCCTCAGAAACTGTGGAGTTATCAACCCCGAAAGAATTCAAGACTACATTGCAAAGGACGGATATTTGGCCTTAAGTAAGGTTATATTTGAAATGTCTCCTGACAAAGTAATTGAAACAATAAAGAAAAGTGGTCTTCGAGGTCGTGGCGGCGGCGGATTCCCAACAGGCCTAAAATGGGAAATTACCCGAAAATCGGCGGGCGATGAAAAATACATTATTTGCAACGCGGACGAGGGTGATCCAGGTGCATTCATGGACCGTAGCATTTTAGAAGGAGATCCTCACAGCGTACTCGAGGCTATGGCGATTGCTGGTTATGCAATCGGTGCAAACCACGGCGTAATATATGTACGAGCAGAATATCCCCTTGCAGTAAACAGATTAAAGGCATCAATTGAGCAAGCCGAATCGCTTGGTTTGCTCGGAAATAAGATTCTTGGTTCTGATTTTTCATTTAACATTTCACTTAGTCTTGGTGCAGGAGCTTTTGTATGCGGCGAGGAAACTTCTTTAATATCTTCAATTGAAGGCAATCGCGGCGAGCCAAACGTAAAGCCACCTTTCCCTGCAGAAAAAGGACTTTGGGAAAAGCCTACCTCAATTAATAACGTTGAGACGTTCGCAAATGTTTGCCCAATAATTTTAAATGGCGACCAGTGGTTCGCATCAATTGGAACTGAAAAAAGCAAGGGCACCAAGGTCTTTGCGCTAGCAGGAAAAATCAACAATGTCGGCTTAATAGAAGTCCCTATGGGTACTACTCTTCGAGAAATTATATATGAAGTGGGCGGAGGCATCCAAGGAGGAAAAGCCTTCAAGGCGGCCCAAACCGGCGGTCCTTCAGGCGGCTGCATCCCTGCACAGTTTTTGGATTTACCTATCGACTATGATTCCCTTGCTTCAATCGGCTCAATGATGGGCTCTGGAGGGCTAATCATTATGGATGAGGATAACTGTATGGTCGACATTGCGAAGTTCTATCTTGAATTTACTGTCGATGAATCTTGCGGAAAGTGCACTCCTTGCCGCATTGGCAACAAAAGACTTTTCGAGAAGTTGCAGCGAATCACTCGCGGAGACGGCACTCTTCACACACTTGATAGCATGAAAGAACTTGGCGATATCGTTAAAGACTGCTCTTTGTGCGGCCTCGGCCAAACGGCTCCAAATCCTGTACTTAGCACCTTAAGATATTTTTATGACGAATACAAAGCTCATGTCGTCGACAAACGCTGTCCGTCAGGTGTTTGCGCGAGCTTGATTACTTATTCAGTTGATCAGGAAAAGTGCACTGGCTGTACTGTCTGTGCGAGAAACTGCCCTGTCCCTTGTATATCAGGTGAGAGAAAAATGCCGCATTTAATTGATCAAGCGCGTTGTATCAAATGTGGAGTTTGCTTTGATAAGTGCCGTTTCGATGCAATCGTAAAAAAATAGGGGGACAAAATAATGATTAATATTAAGATAAATGGATTAAATTATAAAGCCGAACTTGGTGAAACGATTCTCGAGGTCGCGCGTCGCGGAGATATTTACATACCGACTTTGTGTCATATGAATTTGCACGATTTTAAGGTAATAAATAAAGCTGCATCTTGTCGCGTTTGCATGGTTGAAGTTGAGGGGCGCAAAAATCTTGCACCTGCATGCTCCACAAATGTCACCGAAGGAATGATTATTAATACCGACACCCTTCGCGCTGTAAAAGCTCGACGCGTTATGGTTGAATTGCTTTTATCTAACCACCCAAAAGACTGCTTAATTTGTGACAGAAATCAGAATTGCGAGCTTCAAAAACTTGCCGCCGATGTCGGCGTTAGAGAAATAAAATATCAAGGTGAAATGTCGTCCCACCCTAGAGATTGCTCAAGTCTTTCTCTCGTGCGAAATGCAGAAAAATGCGTACTTTGCCGTCGTTGTGAAACAATGTGTAACGAAGTGCAAACCGTTGGAGTATATTCCGCAGTCGATCGTGGCTTCGATACAGTAATCGGTACTGCCTTCAACTTACCGATGAAGGATACCGCATGCACTTTTTGCGGACAGTGCGTCTCAGTTTGCCCAACCGGCGCATTAACCGAAGTTGACAATACTCGCCGTGTGCTTGAAATATTACAGACACCGGGCAAAATTGTAATTGCCCAGACTGCCCCTGCGATTCGCGTTGCATTAGGAGAAGAGTTCGATATGCCAGTCGGTACACGAGTGACCGGAAAAATGGTTTCGGCTCTTAGGAAACTTGGTTTTGACAAGGTCATGGATACTGACTTTGCAGCTGATGTGACTATAATGGAAGAAGCATCCGAAATAATTCACCGTCTCGAGCACGGCGGTCGTCTGCCCATCCTGACGAGTTGCTGTCCTGCTTGGGTAAAATTTATAGAACACCAGTTTCCGGATTTGCTTGATATTCCCTCTACTTGTAAATCCCCTCATGAAATGTTTGGTGCGCTTGCAAAGACATACCTTGCAGAAAAAATGGGCGCAAAACCAGAAGATATTGTTGTAATAAGCGTAATGCCTTGTCTAGCTAAAAAATACGAAGCGGCTCGACCCGAACTTTCTGAGGAGAGCATGCAAAATGTCGATTTTGTAATTTCCACTCGCGAACTTGCTCGAATGATAAAACAAGCTGGAATAAATTTTGCAACCCTTCCCGACGACGACTTTGACCACCCAATGGGCGAGTCTTCTGGCGCAGGCGTAATTTTTGGCGCAACGGGCGGAGTCATTGAGGCTGCGTTGCGAACAGCATATGAATGGTTAACTAAAGAGCCCCTTATGAAAATTTCCTTCACTCAATTACGTGGATTTGAGGGCGTTCGAGAGTCATCCGTAATGGTAAATGGAACCGAACTAAAAATCGCAATAGCCCACGGTCTCGGTAACGCAAGGCGTCTTTTAGAATCAATCCGCGACGGCAAAGCATTTTATCATGCAATAGAAATCATGGCTTGCCCCGGAGGCTGTATAGGTGGCGGTGGACAGCCATATCATCATGGTGATACGGAAATTATTATGAAACGTGCTGCAGCAATTTATGCCGAAGACGAAAGCAAAACCATTCGCTTTTCGCATAAAAACCCTTCTGTTATAAAACTTTACAAGGACTTCCTTGGAGAACCTTACGGCGAAAAGGCTCACGAGCTTTTGCACACAACCTACACTAAGCGCACTAAGATTTAGACATTCGACCCCCGGGCTTACATGCGACCCCCGGGCTTACATGCGACCCCCGGGTCGCTTGTACTGGGCTGCGACATCCGACCCCGGGCGGCTTGTACTGGGCTGCGACATCCGACCCCGGGCGGCTTGTACCGTGCGAACGCTTTTTTAAACATATTATTAAACACCGACTTGATATAACCTTCTTATAAGAGGTGTTTTAATGATGGAGCGAAAATTTAAAGTAACTAGAAAAGATGACAACAAACTGAATTTTAGCATCCGACTAGACAAGGAATTAGTCGATAAGGTCGATGCAATTGCAAAAACCCACGATAGAAGCCGAAACGAAATCTTCAGACTTTGTATCGAATTCGCTGTCCAAAACTTTGAAGATGACATTAAAGTAGCCGAAGACCCTCGAAAGGCTTCTGATCCAAAAGTCTATTAAACTCTCCAAACTCTTCTGAAAGAGCATTCCCCAAAAACATCATCATTTCATATACATCGTTAGCATGAAAACTATCTGAAATATCCATAAAGATAATTCCTTTAACTGAATTCCCTTCAGACAACACGAACTTTAGTTTAGTGTATTTCTCATTTAAAACATTAATTAATTCAAGCACATCGACACGCAACAAATCATCCAAAACAAAATAATTCACTGAAAATATTGTAACCGCTGCCTCATCTGCTGAGAAATAGGCGATAATGCGCATCGATTTATCGATAAACGGCACGCTAACAGCGAAATATGTTGCGCCTTGAATTGCGCCAACCTCTGTAATTATGCCGCTTGATTCTAAGTAACTTTTAAATTGTGATGCGCTTGTGTTTTCCAATGAAACTCGCCCTCCAAAATCCAGTTAATGTAATTTTAGCACCACATGCTCACATTGTAAACGCATTTTTGATATGTCTTTATAACAACAATTTAACATATAAAAGATATCATTATTAATATACCCTAATATCAAGAGGTGTTAGTGATGGAGCAAAAGTTCAAAGTGCCACGTAAGG
>Ga0194063_10000184_pt1 | contig 45636 bp, 56 predicted proteins | sample SepL3720m_MetaG_FD_155459 | JGI IMG/M metagenome (GOLD analysis project Ga0194063, IMG submission 155459) | Anoxic zone freshwater microbial communities from boreal shield lake in IISD Experimental Lakes Area, Ontario, Canada - Sep2016-L373-20m | ecosystem: Environmental > Aquatic > Freshwater...
CCTCTCTCCAAATGAAGATTGAAGCCAAAGCAATCAGCCCATAAGATCCAAATTAACCCCGCATTCCATAGCTTATTTTAAGCTTCTGCTGGTTCGGAAAAGGGGTCCACCTCATTTGATGCCGGTGGGGTACGCCTACGTGTTCCGACACATGGATCTGCGCTTGTGCGGAAAGACGGATTTGTGTTGCACCACGGCTCTGGTCCTGTGGAACTGAATATTGTGGATTTTTTTCGTAAGGAGCGGGAGACTCGTTCCGCAAGCAAGTTTTGAAGGTTTGTTTTGACTCATTTTCTTCGTTTGTATCCGCAAGGAGTTAAAATTTTCGCTCCATGATAGGTGATATTGGATGAAGATCGCATTCGTTTATGCTGGTGGGCGGGAGGTTCGCTTGGAAGGTGCTCGGTCGGGAAAGGTTCCGACCGATTTTTTTTATGGTGCCCTGGAGCTTGAACGTCTTGGGCATACGATATCTGTTCACGATTTGAATCCAAGGCCCTCGCTCTTTACGGATCTTTTGCAGAGCGGGCTCAATGGGCGGCTGCCTCCGAAAACGAGGGTGAGGGATATCGCTGCCGCTCTTCGTTTGAACCGTTCTCTTTGCGATTCCGATGTCGTGGTTGCGACATCCAGCGGGGCCGCGTTTTCTCTCGGATTCTTGAAGTGGCTTGGGCTCCTGAAATCGGATCTTCTCGGGATTCATTGTGGCATTGTCAACTGCGAGCACTCACCGCGTCCTCGGCGCGCGGCGGCTACCCTGCTGAAAACGATGAGGACGGTTTTGTTTGCCGATAACGAAGCGTCTGAAATGCGTCGGCAGTTTGAAGTTGAGGAATCGTGGCCACTTTGGTTTGGCGTAGATGAAAGCTATTGGTTTCCCGGCGCTCCTGGGCGATCTCGGTCTGGGGTATTGGCCGTCGGCAACGACGGTCGGCGGGATTACAAGACTTTGGTGGCCGCCGCAGCTATGCTGCCGGAAACATCGTTCACGATTGTCACACGAGCCTCTTTGGGCGACGACCTTCCTCGCAATGTTACGCATCTTCTGGGTGACTGGAAAACAGAAGCGATCACCGACGAAGCTCTTCGCGAGCTCTACCGTTCTGCGGCTTGTGTTGCTGTTCCCTTGAAGGAAAGCGCGCAACCATCCGGCCAAAGCGTGGCCATGCAGGCGATGATGTGTGGGGCTCCGGTTGTGATGACACGAACCGCAGGATGGTGGGGGGCGGACGTCCTGCGGACACCTGCACACCTCATTGCGGTGCCTCCGGGTGCTCCCGCTGCACTTGCTGCAGCTCTCCGGATTGCATCTCAGTCTTGCTTCGAGGCCCGTGAAGCCTTAATCGAGGCCGATTGGACGATTAAAGGATTTGCGCGACGGTTGGAAATGGTGGCCTTCGGTAAAAGATTCAGCCCGGAAAACGAAGAATAATATTCCGCGAAAAGGCACAAGAATCCACAAAAAGAACCAATCTGGAACACGGAGCCCGATATAGCCGCCTAGAGCAGAGGGGCACCAAGATAAGCGTGGAGGGATGGCCGCCGTGCCGTCCCCCATATTTGACGTTCTCGCTCCTGCGAGTAACACCCTTCGGGCTGGCCTGCGGCCAGTCTGCCCGGCCAGCACCCGCTGACACGTGTTCCTTCGCAAGCAGAAAAAATGGGCGCCGACGGCGCATCGCCCTCCAGTGCACAACGTGAGAGGTCTGATCTCCATATCTTTTTTTGTGAATTATCGCGCCTTTTCGTGGCCAAGTCCTCAGATAACGTCGGTTAAAGTCCTATGAAAACATCCAATAAATGCGTCGATTTTTACGAAGGCGGATCCTACGAGGCTAAGCCGGGGGCTCTGGCCTACCGACGTGCGCTGGCTCACTATTTAAACCTGATCATTCCCGAGTCCGCAGACCTGCTGGAAATCGGATGTGGAAACGGGGCCCTTCTTTCGATGATCACGTGCCGGTCCAAGGCTGGAATTGATGCGTCAGAAAGACAGATTGCGGAGGCTAGGCAAAACTGCCCCGAGGCGATGTTATGGACTGCGGAGGCCTGCGAGCTGGATTTGGATGCCAAATTCGACGTTGTGCTCGTCTCCGATACGTTGAACCATTGCAGCGATGCTCAGGCATTGCTTGAGGCGGCTGGGCGATTTGCACGGCCGGGTGCACGGCTAGTGATTACGACCTACAACACGCTCTGGCGTCCGGCGCTGTCTCTGCTCACGACCATGGGGCTTCGTTCGGCGCAGCCGGACCTGAATTGGCTTTCCGGTGCCGACGTTTGCAATCTCGCTGAGCTTGCCGGCTGGGAGATCATCAAATCCGATGGGAGGATCCTCTTGCCTGCAGAAGTCCCATTCCTTTCGGAATTCCTCAACCGCTGGGTGGCACCGTTCGTTCCATTTCTTTGCCTGACGAATATCATGGGTGCAAGGAGGGCGGAAAAGCTGCCGGGCGAGCCATCGGTGTCGGTCATCATTCCTGCGAGGAACGAGGCTGGGAACATTCCGGCTGCGATCGACCGGATTCCGAACATGGCTCCCAACATCGAATACATCTTTATCGAGGGGCACTCGACCGACAATACTTGGGAGGAAATCGAAAAGGTTAAGGCGGCACATCCTGATAAGAATATCAAGATCGCCCGCCAGCCCGGCCGGGGGAAGGGTGATGCTGTTCGGCTTGGATTTTCCATGGCGACGGGCGACCTGCTGATGATCTTGGATGCTGACCTCACAATGCCCCCCGAGGACCTGCCAAAATTCTACCGTGCGGTGGTCGATGGTCACTGCGAGTTTGCTAATGGCTGCCGGCTGATCTACCCGATGGAGGAGCGGGCGATGCAGTTTCTCAACCTGTGTGCAAACAAGCTCTTTGGGGTTTTGTTTTCTTGGCTCCTTGGCCAGAGTTTGAAGGATACACTCTGCGGAACAAAGGTCATGAGCAGGAAAAACTACGAGGCCATCGCTCAAAACCGCAGCTACTTCGGGGATTTTGACCCATTTGGAGATTTTGATCTTCTGTTTGGGGCCGACAAACTCAACCTGAAAATTCGGGATATTCCCGTGCGCTACCGCGAACGCACCTACGGGGAGACGAACATCCATCGTTTTCGTCACGGATTGCTTCTCTTCCGAATGGTCGCATTCGCGGCAAGAAAACTGAAATTTGTCTGATGAAAGAAGAAAATCAGAAATGAAAGAAGTTTTCAGTCGTCAGTATTCAGGAAAAGATTGATCCACAGATTGGCGCGGATTTTCCCAGATGAAGGCCATAACCGTCTGGTATCAGTGTTGTTACAATTCAATCTGCGCACATCTGCCCGTTAATCTGCGGATAAAACCTTCTTAAATGAACAGTATTGGGCAGGATGTCCGTGCCACTTGGAAGATTCAGGAACTTGCAGCTCAGAGTTGCGAGTAACTTTCTCCATTTTCGTGGATTTTTGTGCCTCTTTGTGGCCAACCTTCCGGTTTTTCCGTGTCCAAGTAGGATGAGGCATCCACAAGTTGCCTCAGTATGTTTGGATATTATCAAAATTACAAAAAAATAGTAAACCCGATAATGTTGGTATAGAGTCCTCCGATGGATCCCGTTAGAAACCCATTTTCGCCAGGTGCAGGAACGCCGCCCCCTGAGTTGGCTGGTCGCGATGAGCTGCTTGAGGCTGTCCGAATCGCACTGGAGAGAACGCGGATTGGCAGGCCGTCGAAGAGCATACTGATGGTGGGGTTGCGCGGTGTCGGAAAGACGGTACTGCTCGACCGCATGAGGGAAGATGCGGAGGCAAAGGGAATCAATACGTTGCGCGTGGAAGCGCCAGAATCCCGGTCGCTTCCAGCCATTTTAGCCCCACAAATCCGACAAGCGTTGCTACGTTTGTCGCGGAATGAACAAGCAAAGGATCTTGCCCAGCGAGCCCTTCGCGGTCTGGCCGGCTTTGCCAAAGCTCTCAAACTAAAGTACGAGGACATCGAGGTCGGTTTTGACTTTGAGCCCGAGCCCGGCTTGGCTGACAATGGGGATTTGGAGCAGGATTTGCTGGCTCTGTTGGAAGCCGCCGGAGCGGCAGCCAAGAAGGCAGGATCAGCGCTGGCGATGTTTGTTGATGAGTTGCAGTATGTTAAAGAAGACGAGCTCGCGGCGCTCATCACGTCACTGCATCGTGCGGCGCAGCGTCGTCTGCCTGTTGTGTTGGTGGGGGCCGGTCTGCCACAGTTGCGGGGGAGGATGGGACGTGCAAAATCCTACGCGGAACGGCTTTTCGATTTTCCAGAGATCGGTCCGCTTTCGTGTCAGGCTGCTCGTATCGCGATTGCAAAGCCTGCGCTAGCCGAAGGGGTTGAGGTAAATGAGGACGCACTGGGCAGTATCGTCGAAAGAACGCTTTGCTATCCATACTTCTTGCAGGAATGGGGCAAGCATGTCTGGGATACAGCAACAAAGTCGCCCATCACATTGCACGATGTCGAGCTGGCCTCGACGTCCGCTATTGCCGCGCTCGATGAAAGTTTTTTTCGGGTTCGGTTCGATCGTCTGACTCCTTTGGAAAAAAGATACTTGCGGGCGATGGCAGAACTCGGTGCTGGTCCGCACCGTTCTGGCGATATTGCCGAGAAGCTGGATCGTCAAGTTACGGCCCTCGGACCAACACGGAACCAACTGATCTCTAAAGGCATGATTTGGAGTCCGCATCACGGGGATACAGCCTTTACTGTTCCGCTGTTTGACGAGTTTATGCACAGGATCATGCCAGGTGACGACTGGAAGAATTAGAAGCGCACAGTGAAAAAGTATTCCATCTGGATCATTCTGGCCGTCGGTCTGCTGCTCTTGGCCGCCGTCCTTTCGTATCCGGGGGCGTTCGGACTGACGAAAACCGAACAGATCGTTGGCTATAAAACTTGGGGAGGTTTTGCACTCGTCGCGGAACTCCCACGCGGGATGACCAGCCAGCGCGGACGCGAGTTTCTTTTCCCAGATTCGCCGATTCTTTACGAAGACGGAAAACCGCTTGCGCGGCCGAGAGCCTCTGGAAAAGAAATCTCCAACGCCGGCAGGGGCCGGTATGTGATCAGCGGTTCTAATATCCTTTTTTCAACGTCTGATGGCGGGCCGTGTATCGGAAGAATATTTACGATTCGCGCGCCGCTCTGGTCTTTGAACGAGTCATTGTTGCTGGCGATCTGGTTGTTTGGACTCGCGGTTGCTGCCATTGCTGTACGTAGGGCGCGCCTTTCTGGTCCTGAGGCATGCGAGGGCCAGCTTCAAAACTCGTGGCTGGCGTATGCATTTACGGGGGTATCTGTGGCTCTCGTCTTGCTGTTTTGTTATGCAGCCCATGCAGGGCTTGCCGGTTCGATACCGATGGCTTCGGCCGTCGAAAGCCCTGCCTCAGGGCAATGGGAAGCGTCCCTTTCGGGGCTTGTTTCATTCATTTCGGATGGGTTTTTTCTCGGGCTTTTGTTTCCTGCCTTATGGGCCGTCCTAATGGCGGCAAACGCAGGCCAACGGCATGCTGTGGCTTGGGCGGGGTTGATCGTTTTGGCTCTATTGCCGGCATTGGCGGGCTACATCTACTACGGCGTGAACGCGGCATCCGATAGCTCGTTCCTTGTCGCAGGAGTCATCCCCTGCAGCGATGCCCGGATGCATTTTCAGCAGGCGGCAGAGATAGCGCTCCAAGGCACGACGCAACAAATGTTCAACGGGCGCCTTTTTTATCCCGGTTTTTACGCGGTGCTTTTAAAGTTGGCGGGTCTGAATCTTCTGTTTGCCAACCTGCTGGTATCGGCTCTGGTGATGTTCGGCCTTGCGCTTACTTGCCGGGCTGTTGCCAAGAGAAGCGGTCTCGTAGGAACGGCTATTTATTGCCTGCTGTATTGGCTTTATTTCAGGGTGTACGGCTGCGGGCTTTTGATGACGGAAAATCTCGGGTTGTTAATGGGGGTAATAGGCTTTGGCTTCTTGATGCTTTCCGTGGACAGGGAGAAGATCTGGCCGATTTTCGTTGCAATTTTATTTTTTGCATTGGGCTCTGCAGCGAGGCCGGGGGCTCTTTTTATTCTGCCGGCCCTGGCGCTTTATGCTGGGATTCGAGTTTGGAATCAGGACGCGGGAAAGTTCAGAGCCGTTGCGTCCGTTGGTGCAGTGCTGCTTGGGCTGGCCATAACTGCCGGCAGCTTTGGGGCGAACCACGTGCTGACGAAATCGCTCTGTCGCGGCGAGGGGAAGGCGTTTGGGAATTTTGCCTTCACGTTGCATGGGCTGCTTAACGACACCAAGTGGAGCACGAGCGCGAACGAGACGGGGTGGGATGCCTCTCGCGTGATGGAACAAAATATCAGGCAGATTAAAGAATCTCCCTCAAGCCTCATTCGTGGGGTTGGCCGGGCTTACGGGGAGGCGTACAAAAAAAGATTCTTGTTTCGTTTCGGTGCTGAGAAGCGGCTGGCCTCCGCCGGCATGGCGATGTTCTTTTTGGCCTTGCTTGGATGCTGGCTTTGGAAGCCGCTGCGCGGAGATTCAGGATGGATTGTCCTTCTTGCTGCCGGGATCATTGCATCGATCCCGTTTGCGCCTCCTTGGGATGCAGGAGAGCGTCCCTACGCAGTGACAGTTCCCCTGCAGATCTTTTTGGTTGCGGCTGGCTTTGCCTTGCTGGGCGATCTTTTTCGCAAACAGGCAGAAATTTTTGTCCCGGTCGAGTCCATGGGGAGCCCTGCTTCTTCGACGGAGGCTAGGCGTCAAACGAGCGAAACGCATGCGGCCTCTATTTACTCCAATGCCAACAGCCTTGGGCTCATCGCCTTTGCTTCAGTCTGCATTTTGCTCGTTGTCCCCGCGCCCCTGCTCTTGAGGTTCGCAGGCGCCAGCCATCCGGATAGGGCATTTCTTCCGGGTTCCAGTCTTCATGTGTCTCAAGTGGATTCGCCTCGCGTTGGCGCGTCGGCGCGCGCGAAGTACGTCGATCGGCTCTCGGCTTTTCAAGCCTCTTATCCAGATAACGCCCGGATTTATCTTTCCGACTCCACGGATTTCTTGCTGGGGATCGACTGGCGTAATCTTGAGACGGTTCTCTTGCCCTGGCCACCGACCGGAGGATTGTAATTGGATTTATTCGAACACTCCATGAAAAGATGCCTTGTCATCGGTGGCGCTGGGTTTATTGGCCGGCATGTAACCAAACTCCTTTGCGAGTCTGGCCGAGAGGTCGTTGTCTTGGGAAGGCGGGAGAAAGCAATGCGCGAACTGCCCGCCGGATGCCAATATATCAGCGGAGACTACCGCGATCGCAAACTGCTTCAACGAATTTTGCAGCCCGGGTGTGAGGTGATCGATCTAGCGTATTCTACTGTTCCGAAGACAAGCTACGATGATCCAGTCTACGACCTGATATCAAACCTGCCGGCAAGCGTCGGACTATTTCAGGAAGCTCTTGCTGCGGGGGTGAGCCGGGTGGTCGTCGCTTCATCTGGCGGGACCGTTTATGGTCAGTGCGTTAGGCTTCCAATAGACGAGAAACATCCGACAATGCCGATCAGCCCTTATGGAATCACAAAGCTGACCACCGACCTGTATGCGATGATGTTCCACCATACCGCCGGATTGCCTGTCGTGGTGGTTCGTCCGGCAAATGCCTACGGTGAGGATCAGCTGGCGGGGACCGGACAGGGGTTCATCGCAGCGGTGATGGCTGCAGCTTTTGGAGGACGTGAGGTTGAGATTTTTGGCGCGGAGGGGACAATCCGGGATTACGTCCACGTCTCCGATGTGGCGGCCGGAATTTTCGCCGCGCTTGACCATGGTCAGGACGGAGAAATCTACAACATCGGCACAGGGATCGGGACGTCGAATGCGGGGATCATAAAAATCATCGAAGGATTGGCGGGAAATAATGGCGTCCAAGTACTCACGAAAGTCCTTCCCTCGCGAACATTTGACGTCGAGGCGAACGTTCTCGACAGTGCCAAGCTCAGCGCCTGCTCCGGGTGGAGGCCCCAGATTCCTTTGGAGGAGGGGCTTAAACGCGCTTGGAAGGCTGGACTTCGGTGAATGGAGCATGCCTGAACGCTGCAAACCGCTGGCAGAACAGACGTCCCGACCAATACTGCCGGCGTTGCTGGAGTGTAGCACGGACAATCTTGTCTGTATCGTGAAGACCTCGCATGGCCAGGAACTTGCAACTTTCTGGCATGAGCCTTTGGCGTGAACGACTGAAGCGGGCGAATCTCCGAAAAGTGCAAATACGGCTGCGCGTTGTCGCGGCGGTCTGAAACATCCCTTCGTCGGACATCCGGCGGGAGCGCGGCCATCTTGGCCGCAGCGGCCGGCATCTTGCCGGACGGCCTTCTCTTTTGTCTCTCTCGCCGGCAGGATGCCGACGAGTGCGGAATGGAAGCCGCACGCTCCCGCCGGAAATCCGGCGCAGAGGCCGAGTGTGACTGTCGCCATCTCGATCGGCCAGTGTCGCCACAGGGAAAATAGGGCGACCGGCGCTCTTGTTGCACTTTTCAGAGATACGCCCGACTGAAGCAACAGGCGTTGACAATAAGAGGCAATCAGGCCAACATAGCTATATGCTCAGCGCAACCATTTCCGATACCAAAAACCGATTGAGCGAACTGTTGGTACAGGTGCAGAGCGGAGAAACGTTGATAATCCTCGACAGGAAAACTCCTGTTGCGCGGGTTGAGCGCATCACCGAGCTCTTGAATAATCCCCACATTCTGCCCGCCAAAAAACCGTGGAATCCGGCCGAAATTCTCGATCGGCCAGTCGTTTCCGGCGTTGAGGGGTCCGCGAGCTTGGTGGATGCAGTGAGCGAGGAAAGGGAAACAGGATGGTGAATTTTTGGGATACTTCCGCAGTGGTTCCCCTATTGGTTCGTGAGGTTGGCACCGATGTGCGCGAGGCGCAGCTTAAAGAAGCCTCTGGAGTGGTTGCGTGGTGGGCGACCCGTGTTGAGTGTGTGTCCGCACTTTGTCGTCGTGAGCGGGAAGGAGTGCTTTCCGCTTCGGCAGTCTATGCGGCGCTTCAACGCCTTGAACTCCTTGCTGAGCAATGGATGATCGTGGCTCCTTCGGAAGTAATTCTGCCGCGCGCCGAACGTTTATTGAGAGTGCATCCTCTCCGTGCGGCTGATGCCATCCAGCTCGCCGCCGCCCTGTTGGCCACAAAAGAGGAAACGCAAAACTCCCGATTTTTTACAGCAGACAAACAACTGGCTGACGCCGCGAGAAAAGAGGGATTTACCGTGTTCTGACTATGCCGCACGATCAGGATTTCTAAAGGGTGTAAACCCATTCGCCCGAATTTTGTAACGACACATGTTTTTCTCCAAGCCATCGAAGCCGGTTATTGCTGTGAGCATGGTTCCAACGCGTTCTCCGTGGGGGGGGGCGAGCCCATTTGTCTGGCAGCTTGAACGCGTCTTGAAGCGGCGGGGTTTTCGGGTCCAGTACCACTTGCGCGGGCGGGTTGATCTTGTTTTCATCATTGACCCGCGTGATGACCATCCGGCGAAACGCTTTGGTCTGAAGGAACTTCGTGATTTTCGTCGGGAGCGCCCGGACGTCCCAGTTCTTCATCGCATCAACGAGTGCGACCAGCGCAAGGGAACGAACGATATGGACGAGTGGCTGCGCATGACCAGCGAGCTGAGCGACTACACCGTCTTTATTGCGGAGTGGCTGCGGGATTATTTTGTTGCAAAGTGGTTCGATCCTGCCCGTCCGCATTCGTGTATCTATAACGGCGCCGATCCCGCAATCTACCATCCGTTTGGCTGTGCCGATGCACGCTCTGGCGAACCGCTTACCATCGTGACCCACCACTGGTCGGACAACCCGCTGAAAGGCTTCGATATTTACGGAAAATTGGACCAGCTGATCGCGGAAGGGAAGCTCCCGGGGTTCAAGCTTCGGGTTATCGGGCGCTGGCCGAAGACAATTCATTGGAAATCGGCCGAGCTTTTTGGGCCGATGACCGGTCATCCTCTCGCGAAGAAGCTACGAGAGTGCCATATCTATCTGACAGCATCCCGCTGGGAACCCTGCGGGATGCACCATGTCGAGGGGGCGCAATGCGGGCTGCCGCTGGTATATCACAAGGATGGAGGCGGCATCGTCGAGGCTGGGAAGAAGTACGGTATCGGCTACCGCGACGATCCCACCGCAGCTCTCACCGAGATGGCTTCGCGGCTTCCCGAGTTCCGAAAGAAAGTTTTTGCCGGGATGCCCTGTGGTGACCGGATGGCGGTCGACTATGCGGACGTGTGCCGCATGCTGATGGCTGGCCGCAGCTTTAATAACTAATCGAATGAAAGGAATTCCAGATCGGCTCAAACGCTTTCTGCCATGATGATCCCGCCGATTCTTATGCCGACAGCTCCGCGGTATTTGTCGCTGGCTCAATGGACGTGCGGCCAGATTGAAAAGTTTTGGGTCGGGCATCCACGGATTTTCCTCTGCGGGGCGGAAGGTGATGCCCGCGCGCTCCCGTTGCGTGATGACCCGCGGGATTGGATGCGCGTTGTCGCCTCGGCGTGCGCCGATCTTCTCGCGGATGGCTGCCGTCAGGTTTACGTCATCTTGGACGACCATCCCCCGATTGCGCGGTGTCACAAAGAACATCTTGAAACGGCGCTGCCCCGGATGGCGGATGAACTGGGCGCGACAAGCTTTGTCACCGGCGGCTACGGTCCGCTCAACGGTCGCAAAGGGACAGTGGCGCGATGGGGGAGGTTTACCCCTGAGCGATTGCCGCTTTCCCAGCCTTGGAAGCTTCCTTTGCATCCGGCGTTGTGGAATCTCCAACGGCTTCATGATATTCTTGTTCATCTTATTGGCAGGCTTCCAGACTCGGAGCACAACCCTTGGGCGTTTGAGAGGACGGGAAGCGATCTCGTAAAGGGCGGTGTGCGCGAGGACTGGCTTTCGGCTTGCTGGAGAGTCAATGCACTGGAGACCTCGACTCCAGAGGCGCTTAAACTTCATGGCTTTCTCGATACTGTCCTTCGCCGGGCGTTGACAGTTTGCAGCTACGACGCCTTGCTTTTTGGGGGCCGTTCCGGAAAGAGTGCCTTTGATAGCGCGGTATCCGGGCTGCGCCACCCGCGGATCGGACCCTATCCCTGCTTCTGGAGCGGCGTGATGAAAAAAGGTCTGATCAACCCGGATTACCTCTTCTATGCCCGCTTTAAAAACCGGCCGGAGTTGAGCAAGGGCCTGGCAGAGGTTTCGTTTTAAGTGTTCGAAAGATAATGAAAATCGTCGGAATTCTCCTCGCGAAAAATGAAGAGCTCTTCGTCGAACGTGCCGTAAAAAATGCTCTCGGATTTTGCGACGAGTTTATCGCGGTGGACAACGGTTCGACCGATCGGACAGCGGAAATCCTGAAATCGCTTGAAGTCTCCACCGACGGAAAGCTTAAATACCACCGCGTCAATCACCCGGGAGTCAGCCATGATCTTATTGCCGGGTTTGCCGGGACCGGCACATGGATATTTGGTGTGGATGGGGATGAAATCTACGATCCAGCGGGGCTGGAACGTCTTCGCTCGAGGCTTGAGGATGGAGAGTTTGACAAAGACTGGTGTGTCTTTGGAAACGTTCTCAACGTTCGGAGCTTGGACATCCCTGGAAAACTTGCTGAAGGATATCTTGCTCCCCCTTGCCGGAGCATGACCAAGCTTTATAATTTCTCAGCTATCCGGGCCTGGCATGGCCCCTGTCTCGAACGCCTTCACGGCGGACGAATCGAGTTTTTAGAGGGTTTCCACGAAGGTCTGCGCGTCAACCTGCATGAAAAAGAACCATGGGAGACGTCGTGCTTCCGTTGCCTTCACATGTGTTTTCTCCCGCGATCTCCGCTCGACAGGGAGGGCAAGGTCCGCGCAAATATCATGGACCGCCACGCTTGGGATCTGAAAAAGGTCCTCTCGAAACTTTCCTACATTCTGCGCAGACAGCGGCCTCCCGATTGGAAAATGGAGAAATATGCGCGGGGCCCGCTCGTGGGGAAATCGATTTCATGTTTTTTTACAACATCATGAAATATAATATCTTACGCATTGTTCTAAAATGCCTGCTATGAACTCCCGGGTCGGGTTCGTCATCAATAGCCGTGTCCCGTCGCTTAATTCTCTTGCGAAGGGGATGCCGATTTATTCGTTGCTAACCGGGTGGGATGACCGTTCCTCGCCGATGAGCCTGATGAGGTTCCGGTGGCTTGCGGATGACCTGCGTTCACGAGGGGTAGCGGACTACAGGCTCTTTGCCCCAGGAAAGAAGTTTGGGGCTGTCGTCTTCCTCAAATCCATGACAGAGGAGTGCCTCCAGCTTGCTACACGTTTGCGCGGCGAGGGAACAAAAGTCGTTTTCGACGCGAATGTGGACTATTATACACTGGGTGATGCCCACAATATTCCTGCGGAGGCCGTCCCGTCGTCGGGCCAAAGGGAGCAGGCGATTGCCATGACGAGCTTCGCTGATTCAGTGATGGCCTCTTCGCGTCACCTGGCGGAGGTTTGCTCGCAATATCATCCCGGCGCACATTGGATTCCCGATAACGTGAACATGCGCCTTGTCCGCCCTGCTGTACAGCCTGCCGCTCCGGGGAGAACCCTGTCCTTATGGTGGAGCGGGATGCCACAAAAAGTTTTAGACTTTCTTTCGATTGAGGACGTCCTTCGGAAATTCCGAAATCGCATTCACCTTCACCTTGTGACCGGCGACTTCTGCAAATCCCTCGCCGGAATGCCTGCGCTGACGGCCGCGCGCATGGTCGAGCTGTTTGCGGACGTCCCCCACACTTTCCATAAGTTCCGGTCGATCCGTCATCTTCTGGACCTCTACACTCGTGGCGGAGGCGTTGTCGTTTCTCCAAGGTTCCTGGACAATCCATACAACCTTTCGCACACTGAGTGGAAGATCACTTTGGCTATGGCCTGCGGCCTTCCTGCGATCGCCAGCCCGCAGCCAAGCTACCTTGACGTGGCTGCGCGATGCGGAGATCCCGGCGCCTTGCGCATCTGCCAAACCGGTGAGGAATGGAGTAGGTCATTTGAGGAATCGCTCGGTGACAATAACTTTGACCAGAAATCGTCTTCCGCGCGTGAAGTTGTGCGGCAGCACTATTCGACAGGAGTGGTCGCAGCACAACACGTGGAAGTTCTCAATCGGTTGCTGACATGAAATCTCGCGGCTTGATGACGACGGCCGGAGGGTTCTCTCTGATCAATAAGCACCTCAGCGAGGCTATGGAAGCAGCCATGCCTGAATGCGACTGGGTTCCCTTCGATGCGGTGGAGAGTGTTCTCCACAGGCGTCCCTTTTTTCGTGCGGCAACGACATTGCTTGCGTTGATGCAGTTTCCAAAAGTGATTCTAGGGAGCCGAATCCCTCCTCGCGACGTCATGCCCCGGGTGGATCTTTTTCAGAGGAAGCTGGCTCAGTTGCTCCCGAATGCTGCCAAGGACTGCCAGTTTACTTTTCAAACACAGTCGCTTTTTGATGCTTCTGTGCCGGGGATCCCGCACTTCCTCTACACCGACCACACGTTTTTGGCCAACCGCCGGTACGATCCTCCTCGCAAGACGTGGCCGGCCTCAATGGCCTGGAGGAGAATGGAGCGCAATCTTTATGAAAGGTGCAGGGTTTGTTTCGTGACCAGCCAGTTCGCGGAAGATTCGCTTGTCGAGGATTACGGCGTCGATCCAAAGCGTGTTCAGGTCGTGAGCTCCGGTTGCAATATCGACCTTCCGGATAGCGGTCCCCTGAGGTCTCGAGTTCCACGGCGGATCATTTTCGTTGGTGTCGAGTGGGGACGCAAGGGAGGGCCCTTGCTGCTCGAAGCATTGCGGATTGTCAGAGGAACTTTCCCCGACGCGACGCTTGACGTTGTGGGCTGCGATCCAGGAGTGTCCGATACTGGGGTCCGGTGCCACGGCCGGATTCCGCACCAGCATGTGGGAACGCATCTCCTCGAGGCCGATATCTTCTGTCTGCCAAGCTTTGCGGAGCCGTCGGCCGCGGCATTGATTGAGGCGTCGGCCTTTGCGTTGCCTGTCGTTTCTACGCGTGTGGGAGGCACTCCGGAGCGTGTCCGCGAAGGGGAGACCGGCTTTCTCGTGGAGCCGGGTGACGCCCATGCGCTGGCAGCTGCTCTACTAAAGCTGATGCAAGATCCCGCCTTAGCGCGGCTGATGGGGACTGCCGGACGCCAGCGCGTCCTTGCGGAATTCTCTTGGGCTGCCACCGCCCGAAGGATCGCCGATCGGATTTCTGCTGAACTAAAATGAACGCCCGTTTTGAAATCACAAGAGCTTGGCGGCTGGGGGCGTCGCCACTGCGTAAGCTGCCGGATTTTATTATTGCAGGAGCCCCGAAATGCGGGACCTCCTCGCTCTACGATCTGATCGCTCTCCACCCGCAAGTGCGGCGAGGTTGGCGCAAGGAACCCACCAATTTCATCCATTACCCCACGAGCTCTCTCTGGTCCCGAATGAACCAACCCTTTGCCTTCGGCTCCTTCCTTTGCGGGGAGGGAAGCGTCGAGTATTTTTCGCATCCGGAGGCCCCGTTCAGCGCTGCTGCCGTCGTGCCCCGAGCCAAGATTCTCTTCCTTCTGCGCGATCCGGTCGTTCGCGCTTGGTCGGAGTACCGGATGTTTGTGAAGTCCGGGCATGAAAAAGACGACTTCGGGGCCGTTGTGAGGCGCGCTATGCGATGGCTCTCCGACCCGGATGCTCGACCTCTCTGCGAGGCGGCATCGAGAACATCATTTAATCCGGTCCGCTACGTCCGGTGTGGAATGTATTCGGAATTGATTGCACGGTGGCTGGAGGCGTTTCCTCGCGATCAGGTTTCGATCTCCTTTGCCGAAGAGCTCTTCGCGCGCCCGCAGGAGGTCGTCCGCTCGGTCTATTCGTTTCTCGGGTTGCCGGCTCATGCGCCGTCCAGCTTCCCCCACGCGAGGGATAGCGGGAACCGATCCTTGCCGCCTGCGGATGTTGTCGATGAGATGAGGGCATTTTACGCTCCACACGATGAAAAACTGCGCGAGTTTCTCGGGCGTTCTCTTTCCTGGGATGATGTTAAGACCTGACCCCACTGCGCCGGTTAGCGAGGTGGTCTTCGGCCTGCGCGAATTGGCCAGCATCGTAAAAAATCTTCCTGCCAGGGCGTCTGCGCGGGCACGAGCTTCGCTGTTTCGATTGGCTCCCGGACTGGTGCCGTCGCTGAATTATGGACGCATGTCGCAGCCGAAGACGGACCGCCTTCCCATTGGCGGAGAAATCAAGCTGATCCCGCTGCGCCGGAAATTTCCCGAGCACCTCGCCGCATTCAATCTGATTTATCTCGTCAGCAGCGCCCTGCCGCCGCATGCCGAGGAGATTGTCGCTGCCGCAAAATCGAGAGGGGCGAAGTTGGTCTGGAACCAGAACGGCATCGCCTACCCGGGATGCTACGGGGACTTTTATCCTTGGTTTAACCGCAGAATGACCAACCTCCGAGCGCAGGCGGATTACATTTTTAACCAGAGCGAGTTTTCCCGTGCGAGCGCCGAACGCTATCTCGGGCCATCGTCTGCGCCCTCGGAGATCTGTCTTAATCCTGTCGATCCTGGCGTTTTTTCTCCTGCCACGGTGCCGTTACCTCCAGGGCCTTGGCAGATTCTCTCAGCGGGAACGAGCCATGCGCTCTACCGCACGAAGTCAGCCTTGGACACTCTGCGCGTGCTCCTCTCTCGCGGCCGCCCGGCCCATTTAACCATTGCGGGAGAGTTCCGCTGGAAGGGTGCGGAGGCCGAAGTTTGCAAGGAGATGGAAGGAATTCGTGATCAGGTCACGATCCTCCCTCCGTTCCAACAAAACGAAGCTCCAGCAATCTACCGGCGGGCCCATGTCCTTCTCCATACGAAATTTAATGACCCGTGCCCTACCGTGCCGATCGAGGCCATGTCCTGCGGAGTTCCTGTTGTCGGCACACATAGCGGAGGGATGCCGGAGCTCGTCCCAGCGGGAGGTGGACTCCTTGCCCCGATCCCGCAAAGCTGGACACGCGATCTGGCCGGCGCCCCGAACAACCTCGCCGATGCGGTCGAACGCATCATGGAAAACCATGCCCCCATGTCCCGCGCGGCAAGAGACCATGCCGTCAGGACATTCGATGTCGCCCGCTGGCTCGCCCGGCACGATGCCGTTTTCCACGCTCTGCTGGATTCTTGACAACGCCCCGATGTGCTCCATATTTGTAGCGCAATGAAAACGGCTACCGTTCGCGATTTGATGAACGGTAGCGCGGTGAATGACGTCCGGAAATTTCTCACGCGGAGAGCGTAGAGAAAAATGATATTCAAGATGAAAGACGTTTCGCAGATTGGATTTGATAAGCTTGGGATGTTCCGGCTGATCGCCGAAAAGATCGAGAGCGATCCCAAGTTGCTAGAGGTCGGACTTCGGAATATCGCCCGATGGATCGCCAGCGGGTCTGACCAGCAGCACCGGCTCCGCCAGTGGGAAGCGATGATTCGGGCTGCCCAGGATTCACCTCCCGCCATGGAGGCACTACTTGCGGCGCTGCGGGAAGATAGCGAGCAAGCGGAACACTTTCGCGAGTTTGCGCCGTTTGATGGAGTGCTCAAAACAATGGAACGCCGTCCGTTTATTCTACAATGCGCATTCATGCACTAAAACACCTGATCGACTTCGCGAGCGGCTCCACGCGCTGCCGCTCGGAGAAAAAGAAATGTTCCGTGCCGGAAGAGATTTCTCCGTATTGACTGAACTGTGAGCGAGCCATTTTTTAGCGTCCTTCTTCCCGCCTACAACGCGAGAGAGCACATCGGCCGTGCCCTCGGGGATCTCATGGCCCAGACATTTGCCGATTTTGAGGTCCTTGTCGTCGATGACGGCTCAAGCGACGGGACGAAGGACGTCGTTAAGACTTTTTCAGACCCGCGGATCCGCCTCCTCACGCTTCCGGAAAACCGGGGGCTCGTCGGCGCCTTGAATGCCGGGCTTTCCGAGGCGAGGGGCATTTGGATTGCGAGGCAGGATGCCGATGATCGCTGCCGAAAGAACCGTCTCGCCCGCCAACATTCTGCGATCACTGAGAACCCGGATGTGGGACTTTTCTATTCCCAAGCCACTTTGATCGATGGGCGCGGGCTTTGGCGGGGAAAGCTCCGGCCCCCGACGACTACCGAGGGGCTCCGATGGGATCTCTGTTTCAGAAATTCCGTCCCTCATACCTCTGCGGTCTTCAATCGCTCGACAGTTTGGGATGAGCTTGGAGGCTACGCGGGCGATAACGTCACGGCAGACTATGACTTATGGTCCCGCCTCTTGCGCAAAGGGCCAGCTTTTGGAGACCCTTGCCCGCTCGTTTCATACCGAAACCATAGAGCGTCCATCATGGGGGCGGAAATGGCCTCTGCCGAGCGGGTCAGCGATGCGGGGCTGAAGGCGATCATGGTTGCAAACCTTCGTGAATGGGCGTCGGCTGGCGAGGATGATGCGGGCTCGATTGCTTCAGCATGGCTCGACCCGGGCAATGCCGACTGGACCGCATATTTTCATATGACCGACCAGCTGTCCCGGCGGATGCGACCCGCCCCCGCGCTTCTGGCTGAGGAAGATTATACCCTGATGCATCGCGCGCAGGCGGTTTCCCGCGGCTGCGCCTGTGAGATGCTGTCTGCCATGAAAAATAACTATCCCCGTCGATTTCGCAGCCTGCCGGCATTTAGGACGGCAATTTTCAGGATGGCGGCCCGCCTCAAATGAAGATTCTTTTTCTTTCCAGCCATGCTCACCTTGTCCTCGAGCGAAGCACGACACGCGTTTCCGGTGGCGCTGAGCTGCAGATCGCGCTGCTTGCCAGGGAGCTTGCGGGGCGTGGTTTCAATGTCGTTATTGCCGCAGGGGACACGGGCCAGAAAGATGGAGAGATCTGGGACGGAGTGAAAATCCGAAATGCAGGGAAGTTCCAGACCGGTGGGCTGCTGGACACCCTCCGCGCTTTGCCGCGCGTGGCACAAGTGATCCGGGAAGAACGTCCAGATTGGGTTTTCCTGCTCGGCTGGACAACCTGGCTTTTCATTCTTCACATGCTCAAGTTGATTCTCGGCTATCGGCTCGGCTTTATCTGCGGGCTCGACATCGAGGTCGATGGCGGATTTCGGCGCGAAAATCCCGTTCGGGGAGCGTTTTTTGAATGGGCTCTTCATCGCTGTGATGTGCGGTTTGCAATGACGAATGACCAGCGGCAGCTCTTTCAAAATAACGGAATGACCTGCGGATTCTATCGGAACCTCATTCTGCCACGTGCCCGGCCTCGGGCTGCGCAGAAAACAACCGATCTCCTCTGGGTCTCACGGTGCCAGCCGATCAAACGGCCTCATCTCTTTCTGGATTTGGCGGAGAGGCTGCCTGAGGCAAAATGCCTGATGGTCTGCCCGCGAGAGGACATTGGTCTTTGGGAGTCGGTCAGCACGCGTGTGGCGGGGATCCCGAATGTCGAATTCATCGAGCGGGTTCCTTATCATGAGATCCAGGATGTCTACGATGCCGCAAAAATCTTTGTGAACACCTCGACAGGAGAGGGATGGCCGAATAGCTTTATTCAGTCGGGCCTCGGCGCGACTGCCCTCCTTTCGCTCGATATCAACCCTGATGGTCTTTTTCAAAACTACCGGCTGGGAGAGTTTGCCGCCGGAGACTTTGAGCGCTTGGTAGCCGGCGCTGCTGCTTTGCTTGACGACGATAAAGCTGTTGCTCAGGCTCAGGCAGAATGCTCGCGCTTTGTGAAAGAGCTTCACAATAACTGCAAGGAGGCCGATGCTTTTCTCGCTGGGCTTGAGTGTAGCTTATGAAATCTGATGAATGCCGATCGGGTATTCTCCCGAAAAATGACCGCAACTATCCAAAAATGACCACAACGCCAACATCCGTGCTGAAACGAAAGATTCAAACCCTTGCGGGCCTGATGCGAGCCATACTCGCACAAGAACCTTGGACAGTCCTATCTGCTGCGGCCAAGGGCAACGTAGAGCCCATGCCAGAAATCTGCAAAAGGGAAACTTTGCGCCACTACGCAAAGAAATATGGAGTCACTGTATTCGTGGAAACGGGAACTTTCCGAGGGGAGACGATTGATTTTCTTCGGCCAGTGGTTAACCGGTTGGTTTCGATGGAGCTTTCCCGCGATTTTTTTGAGGCTGCCCAAGAAAAATTTGCCGGACAACCGAATGTCGAGCTTCTTTGTGGAGACAGCGCTGTTTTGCTGCCAAGCGTCATCTCTTCTGTGGAAGAAAAAGCACTGATTTGGCTCGACGCCCACTACTCTGGGAAAGCCACGGCCTTTGGTTCGGAGGAAACCCCAATTATCAAGGAACTGGATATTGTTTTTTCTCTCTCCAAAGCCCGACACGTGATCTTGATTGACGACGCTAGGGAGTTCGGCACCAATTCGAATTATCCCCTTCTGTCGGTTGTTGAAGAGAAAGCCCGGAGGAACCGCTACCATTATGAGTGCCGCTTTGATCTGATTCGGCTGACTCCCGAATGACCGGAAAAGGCCTAATCTGAGACCTCGATATATTCGGGAGCAGCTGATCCCTCCGCCCTGTCTTTTCGGATAAAGACCTCGCTCTGAAAGTAGCGCCCGAAAAACACGTAGTTGTCCCAGAGCCATTGGTAGGGCTCGGGGGCCCAGTTGCGGAAGCGGGAGATTTCGTTCCGGTTGATGCGTCGCTGGTCAATCACGACAACTGGTGGGGAGGTCTTCCGCATGATGCCAAGAAAGGCCTCCGTAAACTTTTTTCCCGCCGTCGAGTTGTCCACATACAGATTGTAGAGAGGGGACGGGCGGTCTGTCATGAAGTTGATGGTTGGGGAGTAGGGAAGACACAAGACATATTCGCCAGGCGATGAGTGCCGCAAGACGGCATCTCTCAGCTTAGGCAGCCAGATGGCCTCGCGGTCTCGCACTTTGACGTTCACTCCATTGAGTGCGCGGAATTCGTGCGAGACCTTTTTTTTTGCTGCGATCGACCCAGAAGATTCCTTCGGAAAGGCATGCGAAAAATAAATCGCACCGGCCGCTACGCAAAAGGCAGCAAAAGTGGCCGCACTATACCCAAGTGCCGGGTTTCGCCGCTGCAATGCCTTTCCGCAAAAAGCGCCATCGCCAGAGGCCTCGGATAGCATAGAGGAGGATGGGGGCGGCGCATCCTGCTGGCTTGTCGCAGGGCGGGCTGGTGAAGATATCGTCCCGCCGCCTTGCCCGCCAAGGGGGCTCTGCCCCTCGTTTGCCAGGCAGGATATCGCAACGTGTACTGCCGCCCAAATGAACAGAGCGAGCGCGGCCAGGAAAGGGACCATCATTTCGGAAAGATGAGGGGTGTCAGGGCGGAAGAAATAGAATTGAGGGAAAAGCGTGAGCGCACACCCGAGCACCGTGAGCGGGTAGAGGAATCGTTCTTTGGCGGCCAGATCGGTGCGGATGATTGCGGCGAGCAGTCCTCCCGCTCCCGCAACGATCGCAAATGCGGAGAGAAAGATCGGGAAATAAGTGCTGATCGCAAAAGATTTGTCCGTCCATTTTCTAGCGCGGATCACATCCGACAATGGGGTGCGCGCGAGGGCTCCCCGATCCTCCCATGTATCCGCATGAGGCCTTTGCCCGGAAGCGCCCGAAGGCTGCCCGGTTGAAGCTGGTAAATTTGCAGCAGGATTGACTGCGGGCAGGGCAAGCTTTTTGCTTTCCGCACGAGGAACAATCTGTTGCCGGAACTCCGAGCTGATCATTTCCAGCCATCCCGTGTATTGTTCAAGAAAGGCGCGGTCGTAGCCGCGGGCTTTGGCGTCGTTCCACACCGGCAGATGAAGTGCTGCTGCCAGAAGCAGCCCCCCGGTTGCGCCAGCGACCGCCAAGCCGGACCGCCGTAGGAAATGCGCCCGCTCGCCGAATGGATAGAGTGCTGCAAGGCCCAGAAACATCAGGGTGCAAAAAATCCCCAGGTCGATGCGGAACAAAAACGTCAACCCCAGCCCTGATCCCGCTGCCAGCATCCAAGCAAGAGATTTCAGCCACGATTCCCTGCGCATGACAAAGGCTCGCGTAAGAAGGAGCGCGTTAAGGATTCCCAGAAAGGGCATGTAGTTTCTGAACTGCATCCCCGGCACGAGGATCACCAGCACTGCCGGCAGCGCTGCATACCACGCATTGCGGGTGTAGCCGTAGACAACGAAGTAGGTTAGCAGCCCAGAGATCGTGCAGAACGTGAAAAAATACCACCGGAGAGCAAGATAGTTCGGCCCGGTGAGCTCGAACATCCCGGCCACCGGAAAGAACCACATGACGTTATAACCGAGAAACGTATCGACAATCGGCAGCTGTCCGGACATGAGCCGCATCGCCACAACTCCGTCCGTCCCGCCCTCCCCGCCAAGATTCAACCCAGCCGTCGCATAAAGTGCATAGTAGATGGCGGCGAATCCTGCGAGCAGCCATGGAATAAGGCGGTCCCAGCGCAATCCGCTCAGCCCGGTCGCCGTGAACCGACGTGCTAGGTGCGACAGTGGCAGAATTTGGAGTCGGGATGAAATCATGTCTGTTGTGTGCCTTTGCGCCAGCGGAGGCGGAAGCTCATTTTGGAGATCCGGCCCGGAGGCGCATCCTACACATGACGATCCCGTTTACAAAATAACATTGGCGCAGATATCAGAAAAGGCCGCTAGCAAGCGCATGTGCAGATTTTACAAATCCTGACAGCAACACAATTGCAGAAATCCGCTTGTAACGTCATATTGCGCAGAGATGAGAGAAAAATTGCGCAGCCGATCTTTTAAAAATAATCAAGTGCCAGAGGGATGCCATCTGGCCGATCGTCTGTTTCAATTGGTATTCATTTTCCCGCTTGTTTGTCTCAGTGGCCTTTTTCTTGGGGGATGTGTGCTGGAAACCTATGCCCCCGAAACGGCCCCGGAGTACGTGATCATCCGCGACGCCACGGGCTTTTATCGCCTCGGACCCGAGCAGGGCCATGGGCCCGACGTGCTGCTTGCTGTGCAGACCAGAGTGAAAATGCTGAGGCGCGAAATGGGTTTCAGCCTCGTGCAATTGGAGGACACGAAGACCGGTTATGTGGCGAATGAAAACATGGCGGTCGCACCGCCACGTCCTGCCCAGTCAATCCAATCGGCCGCTGCGAACTCAGGTTCCGACTCTCGAAAAAATGGAGGGAGATCCCGCGGAAAAGCCTATTCTGGAGCACAAGTAAATGACACCCCGCTCCCCAATTTTGAGAGTCCTTTGCCGGATTTAAAAATTCAGCCTGAAGTTGTTCCTGACACGATTCGCGGGCCTTCAGAAGGTGCATCCTCGAGCCCCAAATTCCGCTACTAAATGCTTCGCTCCGCGCGCTATGGAAAAAAACTGAAGTTTTTTCATTTTTTATCTTGCCCCCCCATGTCGGATCTATATTCTCTCGCCTCCCGCACCATGTCGGGGGAACGCGACAACCACCGTAGCGTGGTTTTTTTGTCCCCGGCAAAAAGATATGAAGGTTCCGCGGGAAACTTTTTGAAAATGAAAATGCATAACGACATCTCAGACGCAGCGCTCTCCACCCGAGAGCGTGCCATGCGATGTTTGCAGGAAACTTGACCATGAGTGCTACCGTTCTTACAGCCGCCGATGCAGAGAAGGCGAAAATCGATTTGATCACAGACGAAGCCAAAGGCCTGCAGGCTGTTCACGATGTCGTCGTGGCCATCCAAGCAGCCCGCCGAAGTGGTACCGCCTGCGCCAAGACTAAGGCGCAGGTCAACCTTTCCGGCCGCAAACCCTGGCGTCAAAAAGGCACTGGCCGCGCTCGTGCCGGTTATTTCTCAAGTCCCGTTTGGGTTGGAGGCGGCGTAGCGCACGGGCCCGTTCCGCGCGACTATACGAAGAATACACCAAAGGCGGTAAAGAAGCTTGCGCTCCGAAAGGCGCTCAGCGCCCGCATCCTAGAGGGTGACGTTCTTCTCGTTGAGCAATTCGCTGTCGCCGAGCCCAAGACAAAGCTGTTCGTTGCTCTATTGGCTGAGACCGCACAAAAGGCCAAAAAGACCCTCATCGTCTCAACCTGCTTTGACGAAAACACATTCAAGGCGGCCAGAAATGTTCCGGACGCTCAACTCACCCGTGCCGAGGACGTCAACACTGAGCAACTCCTCGCATACGACAAAATTGTCCTCACTAAAGCGGCGCTCGATAAAATTTCCGAAAGGCTCGCGTCATGAACGAAGTCCACGACCATATCCAAACAATCCTGCTTACCGAGAAAGCAACCCTTCTCTCGGAAAAGTTTAACAAATACGTCTTTCGGGTGAGCCCATCTGCAAATAAATTGCAGATCAAACGGGCTATCGAAGTCATCTTTAAAAAGAAGGTTGCTGACGTCAATACCGCGAACTTTGCAGGTAAGAAAAAGCGTGAGCGAAAAGCGGACTTCGGCCGCCGTCCTCATTGGAAAAAGGCGATCGTCACACTCAAAGCAGGCGAAAAACTCGATATCGTCTAAGAAATCAGCAGATCATGGCACTCAAGACTTTCCGACCACTCACTCCCACCAGCCGGTTCAAGGCGCTCCCGGATTTTGCCGAGATCACCAAGGACAAACCGGAGAAAAATCTCACCGAAGCGATCAAGCGCACAGGTGGGCGAAACAACCAAGGCCGCATGACCATGCGCCATCGGGGCGGTGGCCACAAGCGCCGCTACCGCATTATCGATTTCAAGCGCAGCAAGCGCGATATCGTCGCGGAGGTGATTGCCATCGAATACGACCCGAACCGTTCGGCTCGTCTTGCGCTCCTGCAATACACAGACGGAGAAAAAGCCTATATCTTGGCTCCAGTGGGGCTTTCGGTGGGCGCAAAAATCAACGCCGGTGAAAAAGCCGATCCAGCAGTTGGTAATGCGCTTCCTTTAAAGTCAATCCCGCTCGGTTCTTCCATTCACAATGTCGAGCTGACTCCTGGGCGCGGCGGACAAATCATTCGCAGCGCCGGTACGGTTGCTGTCCTCGCCAACCGTGAAGCCGGATTCGCGCTGGTCAAGCTCGCTTCGGGCGAAATGCGTAAAATCAACGAAAACTGTTACGCCACGCTCGGACAGGTCGGAAATACCGACCACATGAATGTTTCCGCTGGAAAGGCTGGACGCACGCGCTGGCTTGGACGTCGCCCGCATGTCCGCGGTATGGTTATGAACCCTGTCGATCACCCAATGGGTGGCGGACAAGGAAAGAGCAAGGGCGGTGGCGGACGCCACCATCCGATGTCCCCGTGGGGACAGCTCGCCAAGGGCTTCAAAACCCGCCGAAAACACAAGCCCAGCGATACGTTTATCGTGACCCGGCGCAAGGCGAAAGGTAAGAAATAATCATGGCACGCTCACTCAAAAAAGGCCCGTTCGTCGAGTGGAAGCTTCTCGACAAAATTGACAGGATGGTTGAATCCGGAGTCAAAAAACCGATCAAAACATGGTCGCGACGTAGCACTGTGACCCCGGACTTCGTCGGGCACACTTTCAATGTGCACAATGGCAAGACGTTTATTCCGGTATTCGTCACTGAAAATATGGTCGGCCATAAGTTGGGGGAGTTTTCCCCGACTCGCATCTTTAAGAAACACGGTTCTCACACCGCAAAAGTGACCAAGTAAACAAATGAGGGTTGTCGCCAAGGCGTCAGCTCTCATCGTCTTGCTGGGAATCTCCGGATTGCCAGCCAAAGACAATCGTTCTTTGACAGATTTTGAATCAGGTCCAAGGGGACAGGAAATTGGAGTTCCTGAAACCGAAGGACCAAGCGCAGACGGTCTCGATGAAAGACTAGTGCTGGCTCGCGCCTCAATAAAGGCGCTCACGGAAAGCTTGGCAATTTCTAACAATGAGGCTGAAATCTTTAAGCGCCAGGCAGCTGATCTTCAGCTCAAACTCGATGCGTATGGCCTGACTGGAATCGATAAAGAGCCGGAAAAAATTGAACAGCGCCTCCTGGCCGCGGTGCGAGATCTTAGGCTACTTAAAAAGCAAAACGAAGATGCTGTTTCGGAGCTCGTACAACTTTCAGAAGCAATACAAATTCTCATTAAAACAACAGATGGGATAAATCCTCAGGCTAGGCTCGCTGTGGAAACGGAGATCCGAAAAACAAAAGACATCCTGGGGGGGCCGCGCGTAACTGGAAGCGGAAGCGCTGAGGCAACAATGTCCGAAGCAATGGTTATCGATCTGAAAGACGACCTTTCGCTAGTTGTTGCTAACATCGGTGCAAAGCAAGGGGTCAAAGTGGGAATGCCATTTCAAGTGTTGAGAAATGGAGAAAAAATTGGAGATGTGCGCGTGGTAGATGTTCGGGAGCGGATCTGCGGAGCAGTGATTCAAAATCTGAAATCGGAAAAGCAGCCGGTCAAAAGCGGCGATCGCCTTAGGGTGGATGCCAAACAATAAAACATTTTAATAAACAACGACATGCAGGTAAAATCAATATACAGATTTGCAAAAATCTCGGCTTTCAAGGCCCGTGAAGTAACACGGGAAATACAAGGGCTTCCAGCAACCGATGCGCTGGACGTGTTGCGTTTTACTCCCAAGAAAGCGGCATTGCTCGTCATCAAGACGCTGAAAAGCGCCATCGCCAACGCAGAGAATAATAACAACCTCAATCCAGCCACTCTGGTTGTCCAAGAGGCCGTCGTCGGTGAGGGTGCGACATTCAAACGTTTCCAGCCAAAGGCGCGCGGAAGCGCCGGTCCAATTCGCAAGCGGACAAGCCATATTCGCATTGTCTTGACGGATGAAATCGAGATTAAACGTCGCGAGCCCGCGGCAAAAAACAAGAAACCCCGGAGCAAAAAAGCGCCGGGAAAACCTGCGGTAACCACCGCTGAAATAGAACCCTCCGCGCCAGTTGCGGAGTCCAAGGAATAACTCATGGGACAGAAAGTCAATCCAATCGGATTCCGTCTCCCAGTCAGTCGTGACTGGGGTTCGCGCTGGTATGCATCGCGCAAGGATTTCTCCGACTACCTGCTGGCTGATACTAAAATCCGCGCAGCCCTGAAAAAGAAACTCAAGCAAGCCGCTGTGGCACGCATCGTTATTGAGCGTGCGTGGAACAGCGTTCGCGTGACCATCCATACTGCCCGTCCGGGTGTTGTGATTGGTCGCCGGGGCAGCGAGATTGAAACTTTGACGAAGGAGGTGAGTGATCTCGCTGGTGGCAAGCAGGTTAAAATTGATATTGTTGAAATCAAGAGCCCTGACCTCGACGCTCAGCTCGTAGCCGAAAATGTGGCCTCCCAGCTAGAGCGGCGCATCTCGTTTCGGCGGGCTATGAAGCGCGCCGTCCAGATCACTATGGAGCAAGGGGCGCTCGGGATTAAGATTCGTGCGTCAGGACGCCTCGGCGGTGCCGAAATCGCACGGACAGAATGGTATCGCGAGGGCAAAGTGCCACTTCACACCCTCAGAATTCCGATTGATTATGGATTCACAGAGGCCGAAACGGTTGCTGGGAAGATCGGCATCAAATGCTGGATTTGTAAGAAGCAAGAACCGACCGAAGCCGAGTTGGCCGAAGCCAAAAAACAAGCTGCGGCACCTGCGCACGAAATCGCAACCGCAGCGGTTTGATAACACAAGAAATTTAGGAGGGACCTGACATGCCATTGTTGCCAAAACGCGTAAAGTATCGCAAGACCCAGCGGGGAAGCCGCAAGGGCCTCGCTTCACGCAATATCCATATTGACTTCGGCGAGTTCGGACTTCAGACGCTCGAACGCGCCTGGATTACGAACACCCAGATCGAGGCGGCCCGTGTGGCACTGACTCGTAACATGAAACGTAAAGGCAAGCTCTGGATCAGGATTTTTCCTGATAAATCCGTTACTGCCCGTCCTCCGGAAACGCGAATGGGCAAAGGAAAGGGGCAGCCGGAATACTGGGTTGCCACCGTACGCCCGGGAAATATTCTTTTTGAGCTGGACGGAGTTTCCGAAACCGTCGCTCGCGAATCTCTGCGCCTCGCAGCAAATAAACTTCCCGTGCGCACCCGCTTCATCGCCCGCCATCACGCAGGGTAACTTACACCATGAAGATCGCCGAAATTAACGAACTCACAGCCAAAGAACTCTTGGCGCGCAAGCGCGAGCTACGAGAGGAAATTTTCAACCTGCGCATCCAGCAGCAAAGCGGACAACTAGAAAAACCGCATATGCTTCATGCACTGCGCCGCAATATCGCCCGTATCGAAACCGTGCTCAGCCGGAAAACGGCGACGCCACCCGCAAAGTAAATGAGCGAAGAAACTAACACCATTCCAGCAGTCACACCGATCCGTGAGCGCGCACTTCGCAAGACACGCGTCGGCGAGGTCGTCTCCGACAAAATGGATAAAACCATTGTTGTGCGCACTGTCACCCGTGTGCCGCACCCCAAGTTCGGCAAGATTACCAAACACATCACCAAATTTCACGCCCACGATGAGAAAAACGAAGCCAAGATCGGCGATCGTGTGAGCATTATGGAAACACGCCCACTCAGCCGCCTCAAGCGGTGGCGCCTGGTCGAAATCCTCAAGCACTAACGCCATATGATCCAGCTCCGTTCCCGAATTGATGTAGCCGATAACACAGGCGCCCGTATGGCGACGATGATCGGCGTCATCGGCAAGTCGACCATGGATGCTCGCATCGGCGACATCATTACCGCAAACGTCAAAGAAGCCTCCTCTGGCGGCACTGTAAAAAAAGGTGACGTCGTGCGCGCAGTGGTTGTGCGCACAAAGCAGCCTGTACGGAGGGAAGACGGTTCCTACCTTCGCTTCGACAGCAATGCTATCGTGATCATTGACAAAGATATGAACCCGCGTGGCACTCGCATTTTTGGCCCTGTAGCCCGCGAGCTTCGTGAGAAGAACTTTATGAAAATTATTTCGCTGGCACCGGAGGTCCTATGAGCAGACCAAAATTCCATGTCCATCGTGGCGACACCGTTGAGGTGATCTCTGGAAACCATCGGGGTTCCACTGGAAAAATCCTCGAAGTAAAAGCTGCCAAGCAACAGGTCATCATCGAAGGGGTGCGGATGATCAAGAAGCATCAGAAGAAATCACAGGACCAGCCGAACGGCGCAATCATCGAGCGGGAAGGCCCAATCCATATCTCTAACGTCAAGGTCGTTGAATCAGTGGCCTCTGAAAAGAAATCTAAAAAGGCCGCATAAAGACGCTTCTAAGCGACTCAAGCCATGACTCAAGAACCAGAACTCCTCACCGAATATAAGACGCGTGTCATTCCGGCACTGCGTGAAAAGCACGGATATACAAACATCCACCAGATTCCAAAAGTCTCGAAGGTTGTTATTAATACCTGCATCGGATCATCTCCCGATACCAAAGAAGCGCTCGAAATTGCAAAAACCGAGCTGACAACGGTTTCGGGACAGAAGCCGCTGACCACTTCATCCAAAAAGGCGATTTCGAACTTCAAACTTCGGGAGAATCAAGCGATCGGCGCTAAAGTTACCCTGCGCGGGCGAATTATGTACGAGTTTCTCGAGCGTCTGATCAAGACGGCGCTGCCGCGCATTCGCGACTTTCGCGGCGTGTCGCCGCGGTCTTTCGACGGAAACGGAAACTACACCCTCGGAGTCAGCGATCAGTCCATCTTTCCTGAAATCGAGCTGGACCGCATCAAGCGGAACATCGGATTTGATGTTACAATTGTCACCACGGCTGGCACAAACGAAGAGGCTAAGTCTCTTCTAGCCGAGTTGGGAATGCCCTTCTCTGACAAAGCAAAAAAAGCGCAACCGAAAGCGGAGGAGCCCGCAACGGCCGCAGCCTGAGTTTTTAAATAGCCATGAATGATCCAATTGCCGACCTGCTGACCCGCTTGCGTAATGCTACCGGTGCCCGCAAATCAGAGTTCTCGATGCCCTACTCAAAGCTCAAAAGTGAAGTAGCCAGAATCCTCAAAAAAGAGGGATATATTTCCGACTGCGAGCTGGTGACTTCCTCCAAGCATCCCGAGCTGAAAATCCGCACCAAATTCGTCAACAAAACAAGCGCTATCACCGGGCTAAAACGTGTGAGTCGTCCAGGTCTGCGCCGCTATGTGGGAGCCGGGGAAATCCCGCGGGTCCTTGGCGGCATGGGCATCGCCGTTCTCTCGACTCCACGCGGGGTCCTGTCCGGACACGAGGCGCGCAAACAAAACGTGGGCGGCGAATTGCTCGCATACATCTGGTAAATCATGTCACGAATCGGCAATAAAAAAATAACCCTTCCAGCGAATGTGAAGGTTGCGGTCTCAATCGAGGGTCTCGTATCGGTCGAAGGGCCGAAAGGGAAGCTTCAATGGAAACTCCCAGCATCAATCCACGCAAACGTTGAAGGCAGCGAGGTTGCGGTTGTGCGCGATAACGAGTCTCGGCAACTAAGGGCGCTTCACGGCCTCTCGCGCGCTCTGCTCGCAAATATGGTCACCGGGGTCAACGAGGGCTTTAAGCGCGACTTGGAAATCCAGGGAGTTGGCTTCAAGGCCGCAGTCCAAGGTAGCGTGCTGAATCTCAATTTAGGAAAGTCTCATCCGATCGTTTTTTCGATTCCCGCTGAAATCAAGGTCACCGTTGCGGACAACACAAAAATCTCAATTGAGGGGATAGACAAGCACGTTGTCGGGCAATGCGCCGCCGACATTCGTGCCTTTTACCCGCCAGAGCCATACAAAGGCAAGGGTGTGCGTTTCGTTGGGGAACAAGTCCGCCGCAAAGAAGGCAAAACAGTCCAGTAAATCATGTCCGCCACAGATAAAAGAAAACTCCGTCACACCCGCCTGCGCAAGAAGCTGGTTGGGACAACCGAACGCCCGCGACTCAGTGTGCATTTTTCCGGACGACACATCACGGCCCAGCTTATCGACGATTCGACGGGCAAGACCATTGTTGCTGTCAACACGACTGAAACAGAGCTTCGTTCCGCCTCGAAGGTGCGTGCGAACGTTTCCGGCGCACAGCTAGTCGGCAAGCTTGTGGCTGAGCGTGCAGCTAGCAAAAACATTACAAAAGTCGTCTTCGATCGCGGCGGCTTCAAATACCATGGCAAGGTGAAGGCCTTAGCCGATGCCGCTCGCGAGGGCGGATTTCAATTCTAACACGAAAAATCCACATGCCTCCGAAACCCAGCAGAGATAGAAGAAATTCCCGTTCGGACACACCGAAGGAACCCAAGGAGACGACTGAAAAAGTCGTTTTCATCAACCGATGCGCTAAAGTTGTAAAAGGCGGTCGGCGATTTAGCTTCAGTGCGCTGATTGTTTGCGGCGACCATAAAGGAAAAGTGGGCGTCGGCTTCGGCAAAGCAAATGAAGTTAGCGAGGCGATTAGGAAGGCAACAGACTCTTCCAAAAAGCACATGGTTAAAATTGCAGTCAAAGGCAACACGATTCCCCATGAGGTCTTGGGAGAGTTTGGCGGTGGACGAGTAATGCTCCGCCCGGCCTCTCCTGGTACCGGCGTAATCGCCGGCGGCGGCGTGCGTGCCGTGATAGAAGCCGTTGGCATTCGCGACGTCCTTGCAAAATCACTTGGTTCAAGCAACCACGCGAATGTTGTGCAGGCCACGATAGCGGCACTGACACAGCTCCGACTCAAAGAAGAAATATACCGTCTGCGCGGCAAGACTCTCAAGGTCACGTCCGAAGACGCCATCCCCGTAGCAGCCTGATCCGATGAGACTTCACGACCTCAAACCAAATCCCGGTGCCAAGCACCGCCGCAAACGCCTCGGCATCGGCGAAAGCTCAGGAAAAGGCAAAACATCCGGGAAAGGCCACAAAGGGCAGAAAGCTCGTTCGGGTGGCTCAATTCGCCCAGGTTTCGAGGGCGGACAAATGCCGATCTACCGCCGCCTACCGAAGCGTGGATTCAACAACAACGCGTTTAAAACGGTCTGGGGTGTTGTGAATTTGGATTCGCTGGAAAAAACCTTTTCGGCTGGCGACACTATTTCTGAAGAAACGCTGCGAAAGGCCGGACTGGTGAAAGGCCGTTTTGATGGAGTTAAAATCCTCGGGCGTGGCGAGTTGACTAAGGCTCTCACTTTTCAAGTTGATGAGGTCAGTGCCACCGCACGCGAGAAGATCGAAAAAGCTGGAGGCAGTGTTGTCCTCCCAAAGGCCGACGAAGCCAAGAAGTAGCAATCGACCTGGAAATCTGTACTGCTGATGATCGCCGCCTTCGCCAACATCTTTAAGATTCCTGAACTGCGCACACGAGTGCTTTTCACGATGGCGATGATTGTCGTTATTCGGGCAGGGTCAGCCATCACGACGCCAGGTGTCAATGCGGCAGTGTTGCGTCAATGGTTTCTTGACCGTGCGGACGCCGCTTCCGCAGGTGGTGTCGCCGACCTGTTCAATCTCTTTAGTGGCGGAGCTCTTGCGAACTGCGCGATCTTCTCCCTTGGGGTGATGCCTTTTATTAGCGCATCGATCATGCTCCAGCTTCTAACGGCAGTCATCCCGCAGCTGGGTAAGCTTGCACGTGAGGACGGCGGACGGCAAAAGATTATGCAGTACACCCGATATACGACGATCGGGCTTTGTTTTTTCCAAGGCTATCTTCTTGCCCGCTCATTCGAGAGTCCACAAGCGAACCCATTTTTGCCCGGCATTATGGACACCATCAACAAGATGGGGGTTTCTCTTGTCTCCTTACAGGGAGTAGGGTTCCAGTTCACAACCGTGATAACGATGACGGCGGGAACGCTTCTCCTGATGTGGATCGGTGATCAGATTACCGAGCGCGGCATAGGTAACGGAATGTCCGTTATTATCACCATTGGCATTTTGGCTCAGCTTCCGGCAGGGTTGATTCAAGCCTGGCGCACATTTGTCCCGAGCGCCGCCGAGGCCGCAAATCAGACGGCAGTTAGCCCTATCGTTCTGGTTCTGATGGTCGGCTTTTTAGTTTTTGTTATCGCGGCTGTCATCGCGGTCACTCAGGCGCAGCGCAAAGTGAGCATCCAATATGCAAAGCGCGTCGTTGGTCGTAAGGTCTACGGCGGCCAGACGCAATACATGCCGCTTAAGATCAACTACGCAGGTGTGATGCCGATTATCTTTGCACAGGCGATACTGCTATTTCCATCGACAATCATCAAGATGGCATTCCCCGGGCACGGGTGGGCGAGAGATCTATCAGACGCCTTGACATTCGGTTGGGCGCATTACGCCTTCTACGCAGTAATGATTTTCTTCTTCAGCTATTTTTGGGTGGCGACGCAATTCCAGCCCGTGCAGATTGCCGACGATCTTAAAAAATATGGCGGGTTCATTCCTGGAGTGCGTCCGGGCAAGCCGACCGCGGATTTTCTTGACTACACGATGACCAGGCTGACTTTTGCCGGGGCGGCATTCCTGACAATTATTGCCGTTCTCCCGCAGATGCTTACGCAGGGGCTCAAAGTTCCCTACATGACCTCTCAGTTTTTTGGGGGTACCGGACTGCTCATTATCGTCGGTGTTGTTCTCGATACGATGCGACAGGTCGAGACTCATCTGCTCCAGCGCCATTACGACGGATTTTTGCGAAAAGGCCGCATTCGTGGGGCGCGCGACATGCGTGGGCGTCTTGGTTCAGGAAATGTGATTGCCGACCAGACGCTGGTCTGGATGTATGCCGGCTTGGGAATCCTAGTCATTGCCGGCGTGACGATTTATCTTGCAGCGCACAAGTAGCGTTAGCCCAGATCATTTGAAGAAGCTTTTTGTTTTGCCCGGTTTTCCAGCCACGAGGGGTGACATGTGTGTAGGGCTAGGGTTTGCGAAGGAGGCGGAATGATCATCATCAAGCGACCGCATGAGATCGAGAAGATGCGCAAATCCGGTGAGATGGCGGCCCAGATACTCAATGAGCTTGCTGCTCTGGCTGTCCCCGGGGTGACCACGGGCGAGATCGATCACGCCGCCTCGCAGCTGATGTCTCAGGCGGGTGTACGCAGCGCTTTTCTTGGCTACCGGAAGTTTCCTGGCCATATCTGCATCAGCCTTAACGAAGAAGTCATTCATGGAATTGGAGGTCCCCGCCGCATTGCCTACGGTGATGTCGTTAAAATGGACGTAGGGATCATTCTTGATGGATGGATCGGAGATACGGCGACCTCAATCCCTGTGGGAATTATTGAGCCGGAAACGGAACGGCTTCTCACCGTGACAGAGAAAATTCTGGATGGTGCGGTGGATCTCGCTCGTCCCGGGAACCGTATCGGGGATATTTCCAACTTTGTCGAAACCGAAGCCCACAGGAATGGCTATAGCGTCGTGCGCGAATTTGTCGGGCACGGGGTTGGCCGAAATCTCCACGAAGACCCGCAAGTTCCCAATTTTGGAAAACGCGCCTCCGGGCCAAAGCTTAAAGCCGGGATGACGATCGCCATCGAACCGATGATAAACATGGGGCAGTCGAAAGTTCGCATCCTTGCCGACAATTGGACGGCAGTTGCTGTGGATGGGCTACCTTCCGCGCATTTTGAACACACAGTTTTGATTACCGACAACCAACCGGAGGTATTGACATGGCCAAGAAAGACGCTATTGAAGTAGAAGGTAAAGTTGTCGAACTGCTCCCGAATACCATGTTCCGGATTGAACTGGCAAACGGGCATCGCATTTTGGCACACATTTCAGGAAAGATGCGGCTGCATTTCATTCGCATCCTTCCTGGAGACAAAGTCATGGTGGAGATGTCCCCATACGACTTGACAAAAGGTCGGATCACCTACCGGCACAAAAACGAAAATTCTCCACCACACCAATATAAAAGAAAATGAAAGTTAGAGCCTCTGTCAAAAGATTGTGCGAAGCGTGCAAGGTTGTGCGCCGCAAGAATGTCGTCCGCGTTGTTTGCAAAAACCCGCGCCATAAACAACGGCAAGGCTGATGCCTTTCCTGAAATAACCAACCTATCATTTTATGCCACGCTTACTTGGAGTAGACATCCCCGGAGATAAACGGATCGAGGCCTCGCTGCCATACATTTACGGTATGGGGCCGAGCAACACGAAGAAGATCCTCGAACAGGCGAACATTGATCCGAACGTCCGAGCAAAGGATCTTTCGCCCGAGCAGCTCAATGCGATTATCCACGCGATCAACGCAAACAAAATTGCGATCGAGGGCGATCTTCGCCGCGAAGTACAAGGGAATCTCAAGCGCCTACAGGCTATTAACTGCTACCGGGGCATACGTCATCGGCGCAGTCTTCCGGTCCGAGGGCAGCGCACATCCACCAACGCCCGCACCCGCAAGGGCCCGCGCAAAACTGTCGGCGTCCAACGCAGCAAGGATGCCAAGTCGGGCAAAGTTTAATACAAATCACTGATCATGGCCGAAGAAAATCCATCCACCGAACCATCCGCACCTCAGACTGAGGAACAAATTGTCGAGCCGACCGGCGAGGCAAAAAAAGCAAAAGCAGCACCGAAGAAAAAAGTCGTTGCAGACGCGGCACCTGCAGCGCCATCGGCTGAAGGGACTCCGGAAGAAGCCCAAGCGGCTTCGACGGAGGCTCCTGCAACGCCCGCAGTACCTGTAGCTGCAACTGAGGTGAAGCCCAAGGCCGTAAAGGCTAAAGGCACGAAGGGCAAAAAGGAGGCGGCTGCTTCGGCTGCGCCTGCGCCTATCAGCATTTCACTTGATGACGCCATTGAGCCGATCAAGATTGTCAAGGCCAAGGGCAGCAAAAATATCATCCAAGGGGTTGCGCATGTTCAGGCCAGCTTTAACAATACGATTGTTAGCATCACCGACCTTCGGGGCTCCGTCATCGGTTGGTCCAGCGCGGGGAAGTGCGGGTTCAAAGGATCCCGTAAAAGCACCGCCTACGCTGCCCAGATGGTTGCCCAAGATGCCTGTCGGCAGGCTATGGGGCACGGTCTTAAAGAGGTCGAAGTTCGCGTCAAGGGCCCAGGGGCCGGGCGCGAATCAGCGGTCCGAGCCATGCAGGCGATTGGACTCGACGTCAGCATGATCCGTGATGTCACTCCGGTTCCTCACAACGGGTGCCGTCCTCCGAAACAACGGCGCGTTTGATCCAACACAGCAGTTCTCAGTTTGAAGGTCTTAGTTTTCACCTCTCCAGCGCAAAAGCTCCTCAAACTTACAGAATTCCAATCACCCAACTGAACACTTAATACTTTAAAAAATGGCTCGATATACCGGACCCAAAACAAAAATCAGTCGCCGCTACGGCGTCCTCATCAGTGGATCGCCTAAGGCATTCGAAAACAAAAACTATCCTCCGGGGCAACACGGCCCCAAGGGGTCGCGTCGGAAGCAGAGCGAGTACTCGCTTGCGCTCGCTGAGAAGCAAAAGCTGCGGCACCAGTACGGCGTGCTTGAGCGGCAGTTTCGTCGCTATTTTCAGATTGCCAGCACACGGCGTGGCGTCACCGGTGTCATTCTGCTTCAACTTCTGGAGACCCGGCTGGACAACGTTGTTCAAAAGATGGGATTCTCGAAAACTCTCCGTGGCGCACGTCAGATGGTTGCACACGGGCACGTTACGGTCAACGGCCGCAAAACCGATGTCTCTTCGATGAATGTTAAACCAGGCGATGTCGTTGCGGTGAAGGCCTCTGAAAAGTCGAAACGTCTTGGACAGCGCGGAGTTGAGCTAACCCAAATTGCCAACGTTCCCGAGTGGCTGATTGTTGACAAAGATAATCTTAGCGGCTCGGTTGTTCGTATTCCGAGCCGGGAGGAAATCAATCCGATTGTGAATGAGCAGCTGGTTGTGGAGCTATATTCCAGATAGGACGCCATTGTCTGCGGGCATTTTTGAAAAATGCCCGGTTTAAATCCAAAGAAAGTGACGAGGTGTAGATTTAAACCCGATGCATTAGAATGTTGCAAAAGCCGCCCGGATCAATAATCCGGGCGGCCTTATTTTATGACCGTTGATAGCGTTGATTTGGTTTGGTATTGCATTAAAACCCGCACCAGGCAGGAGGTGACAGCCAAGAGGAGGCTGCAGTCCGAGTTGGGCATAGAGGTGTTTTGTCCGCTCTTGAAGTTTGATCGCGCCCGGAGTTCCGGCCGGGTTCGCGTGACCGAAGCCATGTTTCCCGGGTATATTTTTGCAAAATTTCGTTATGCCGAACTGCACCGGCAAGTTGCAGCATCGAATGGTGTCTCATCCGTTGTAAAATTCGGCGACATTCCGGCTATTGTTGATGAGACGATCATTCGCGAGCTCCAGTCAATAATTGGTGCTGGAGAATTCGTTGAGATTCCGAGCACGGTGAAGGTGGGGGAAGAAGTACAGGTGGTGGAGGGCCCGTTCAAGGGCATCCGTGCCGTGGTCACCCAAGTGATGCCTGCTCGCGCCCGCGTCACCGTTTTGCTCGAGCTGTTGGGCATGGAGCGCGAGGTTGAGGTAAACGAGCAGGCTGTCATGCATGATTTAAGCCATCCCCTGGCGGCAGAGTAAAGGTGCGGATTTGACTGTAGCCGAGGGAGACGTCGAGGTATAACTTTGCCATGCCGATTTACGAATTCTACTCGCCCGATACAAACAGGATTTACTCATTTTTTGCACGGACTCTTGCGCAAGGGGCCAAGGTTCCGAAGTGCCCGGATCGGCAGGGCGCGCAGATGGAGCGCATGGTCTCAAAATTTGCTGTTACTGGGCGGGCGAAAGAAAATCCTGCTGCGGCCGGTGGGGATTCCGATCCTCGCATGGAGCGGATGATGGCCGAAATGGAGCGAGAAATGTCGAGCCTCGACGAGGCTAATCCCGACCCCCGCGCATTGGGGAGAATGATGCGCAAGATGTCTGAGGCGACAGGTCAGACTGTCCCTGCTGAAATGGAGCAGATGATCCGCAGGCTGGAGGCCGGTGAGGATCCGGAAAAGCTCGAAGAGGAATTTGGCGGGGCTTTTGATTCGATGTCTCTTCCTGAGGAGGAGGGGCCAGGTGGTGCGGAAGGAGCGATAAAAAACAGAGTTCGTCGTCCTCGCCGGGATCCGAAACTTTACGAGATGTCTGATTATATCTGATTGAGTGGCCTTGCGTCTGGGAACACTCCGGCAAAAGCATCAAAAGTTGTCGGTTTCAAATCGGTTGACGCGGAATTTTTTAGAATGCACAGGCGGGCTGGTTGGAAAATCGGTTTGAGATTGAGATTTTCCGAAAAATGAGGTTCTGGCAGGAGCCTGAGGGGCCATCGGTATGGTGCCATAAGTATTGATGACAATCATTGCGGTTGATCCAGCTCCAAGAAGTTTGCGGTGTTGGGCGATGAAGGCACCTGGACGATAGTAATTAATCAAATCTCTCGGATAGGCCGAGCGATTGATGCCGATGTGAAGGTTTTTGCGAATTTCAAAATGCAGGTGTGCGGTATACATCCCGTGGTTGGTTCCGATTGTGCCGACCTGCTGCCCGCGCGGAATTTGTTGTCCTTCGCGAACCAGAATTTTATCGAGGTGTGCATACATCGAGTCAATTGTTTGCGGTTGGCCGTTTTCCAGGAAGACATGACGGACGAGGACCACGTTTCCCCATCCCATGTGGGCATCCCGCGCATAGACCACATAGCCGTTTCCAATGCTATAAACAGGATCGCCGAGGTCTGTATTTCCTCCTCCTATTCCATTCCAGTCCTCGCCTGGATGGTAGGAAAGGAATCCTCGTGATGTATAATAACCCTCAGCTTCAGGCTTGCCAACTGGCTGATCGAAGCCGTCCGCAAGCGGCGTGCGGACCTGATCGATTGCCGGTTCGGCAACCATTACGGCTCCAAAACAGAGGAGCCCGATCCAGAAGTGCCAGCATCGCATGCGGCTGCAATTCTATGCCAGATTTTGGTTAGACTGCAATCAAAGGAATAAAAAATGTCTCCGCCGGCAAAAACATTTACGAGGTCTGAGCGGCGTTTATGTGTGGGCGCCCAGGCTTTTTGTGAGAATGAGTTCGACCGCCTCTGACGTATCGCGCACGACAAAGTCGGCCCCGCAATCCCGAAAATCTTTGCCGTAGCCGGTCAGGACAAGGATGGTGCTGCATCCAGCGGCGCGGCCGCACTCGATGTCGATGTTCTTATCCCCGACCATCCAGCTCTGTGACAGATCGATTTGGTAGTCTCGGGCGGCTTCCTCAATCATGCCTGTGCCGGGCTTGCGGCGGGGCGTTGGGGAGTGTGATGGATCTGGGCAGAAATATGTGGCGTCCAAGAGCCCTTCAAGCTGGCGGCCGAGCTCGGCTTCCACCGCCTCGTATTGCGAAGGCAGGATTTTTCCAGAGGCGAGCCCGCTCTGGTTGGTGATAACAATATTGAGCCAGCCAGCTTTGTGGAGCCGTTGGAGGGAGGCGACGGCGAGGGGTTCGGCCCGGACCTTGGCTGGATCGTTGCAGTAGTGAACCTCTTCCATGAGGGTCCCGTCCCGGTCAAAAAAGACAGCTCTGTTCATTGCGATGGGCTGGCTCCGGTAAAATAAACTGCGGGCAGGGTGCCCATGCCACGAAGGAAAGCCGGATAGGAGTTAGCCTGCATGTTCGGAGAAGCTGGCGAGGAGTTCTTCCGCGGTGAGGGTCGCCGTGCCCAGCTTGGCGACAACGACTCCGCTGGCATGGTTCGAGATTTCCGCAGCTTCCCGCGGAGTTGCGCCTGCGCAGAGCGCCAGAGTGAAGAGGGCAATCGCTGTGTCGCCGGCTCCGGAAACATCGAAAACCTCGCGAGCCCGCGTCGGCGTGTGGTAGGGATCTTTTCCCCGTTCAAAGAGGATCATTCCGTGTTCGCCGAGCGTGATCAGCAACCCAGGCAAATCCCATTTGGCGAGAAGGCAGGCTCCGACGGCAGAGAGGGCCTCGTCTTTCAGAGGATCATCGATGGCGCCGTGGTCCTTGCGGCCCGCCATATCAAATGCTTCCGAGCGGTTCGGCTTCAGCAGGTCTACCCCACTCCAGTCGAGAGGATTCCCAGGATTGGGATCTGCCGTAATCACTTTCCCGCTGGCCCGGGCAAGGCGGCAAATGCGGTCTTTGAATTCCTGTCCGAGAAACCCTTTGCCGTAATCTTCCAGAATCACGGCGTCGACAAGAGGTAAAATTCCGGCGAGCAGGTCGCAGGCCCGATCGATTACGCGGCTTAGATCGTCCGGTCTTCGTTCGCGATCAACCCGGACGACTTGTTGCTGGCGGGCGACAATCCGCGTCTTGACGATTGTGGGGGTTCCCGGATCGGAGACGAGGGAATCTGTGGAAATCCTTTCCTCATTGAGGAGCGCCCGGAGACGTGAGGCATAGGCGTCTTCACCGACAAGGCCGCAGAGATGCACGCCAGCGCAGAATGGACGCAGGTTGCGGGCGACATTCGCTGCGCCGCCGGGATAGGAAGATTCTTTGATGACCTCCACGACCGGCACGGGAGCCTCGGGCGAAATGCGGGAAACCCGCCCCCACACAAACTCATCGAGCATCACGTCTCCGATGACCAGGAGACGACGATTGGTCGCAGTATGAAGAAGATGTTGTAATTTCTCTGGATTCATTGCATGTTCCTTTCACTTGATACCGGTCTCCGGTCCGGCGACCAAGCTCATTTTCAGCTCATGACCAAGACGATCACAATTCTGGTAACCGCGATTCTCTTCTCGGCCACCCATGCCGTTCCCTCGCAGACCCCGCCTTCCAGCGTCGATCTTTCCAAGTTTCCCGCGAAGGCTGTCTCCGATGTGGTCGTACCTGTCCCAAGCGAGATTTTTGTCGTCCTCGACAAGCTCGGGACTCCCAACTGGCGTGCGGAGTTGCGCAAATCTCTTGGAAAAAACACAGGAAACCGTCCGCAGGTTGCGCTTTTGCTGGGAACGGTGATTGCCGAGGGGTTCATCGCTGTGGAAGCAGAGGATTCCGAACGCGTCAAGGAGATCGGTCGAGAGCTTCTGGTGTTGGCTGAGGCCATCAATGTGAGAAAGGCCGTCATCGCCCGATGCAAAAGCGTCACCGAAAAGGCCAAAGCCAAGGAATGGCAGTCCGTCCGCTCGGAATTCGATGGAGCGCTTCAAGACGTGCGTGGTGCGATGCAAGAGCTTGGGGACGATGATCTTGCTCAGCTTGTGAGCATGGGCGGGTGGATCCGTGGCACGGAAGTCCTGACCTCGGTCGTGCAGAAAAATTACAGCCAAGCAGGAGCCGAGCTGCTCCACCAGCCGCAGCTGATTAATTATTTTACCAACAGGTTGGAGGCAATCAAAAATACTCGTCTTGGAAAAGACGAGCTCGTCGTTCGGACGGCTAAGATGCTGGGAGCCATCCGGCCGCTTATTGGCAAGGATGACGGATCAAAAATTCCCGTGGAAAACGTGCAGCGAATCAATAAAATGACATCCGAAATGGTAGCTGCTATTACCTCCCCAGGGGCCTGATCCTCCGTGAAAAAGCTTCTTACCATCCTCTTCCTCGCCCAAGCGCTAATTCTTGCTCCTGCGCATGCCTATGTGAATGATGCGCTCTCATTTGCGCACGAGGCGGCCAACGCCTACTTCAAAAAGGGCTTTTCGGTCCGCGAAGATGCCTGGGGCGGCGATCTTGGCGTGAAGGACCAGCAGGCCGTCGCAGCCCAGCTCTTCAAAGGCAACGAATATTGGTTTTGCCTTGGCTCGGACGTCGGCAGCGCGATTGTCACGGTTCATATTTACGATACTCAAGGCAAGCTTGTCGAAAGCGAGGCCTGGCAGAAGGGCCGCTTTGCCGCAGCTAGGGTGGTCCCACAAAAAACCGGGACGTATTACGCCATTATCACGGTAGAAAAGTCTCCAAGGGAACGCACAGGCTGGGCGGTCGTTTACGCGTATAAATAGCAGCCTCCCAATGGAGACTCTTACTCTCGAATTCGAAAACGCACGGGCGCTACAGGCGATATACGGCGGGGACGAAAAGCTTCTCCGCGAGCTTGAGTCACGTCTTGAAGTCAAGGTGATCACCCGCGACGGCTGGCTGCGCATCGAAGGAAAAGCTCCCGACGTAGACCGTGCGAACCAGGTCTTTGAACAGCTTCGCGACGCGGTGAGGCGCGGGGTCGCGGTCCGCCGTCACGAGTTCAACTACGCGATGAAATCTGTGGAGAGCGGGTCTGGTGCAAAGGACGGTCTTGGCCACCTCCTCGAAACTCGGATCCAATGCTCCGTCCGTAAATCTCCAGTCATCCCCAAGACGGCTGGACAAAAAGGATACATCCAAGCGATCCAGTCCCACGATATCACCTTCGGAGTTGGGCCGGCTGGAACCGGGAAAACCTATCTGGCCGTCGCTTTGGCAGTGGCCGCGCTCAAGCAGGAAAAGGTGAGCCGTATCGTTTTGACCCGGCCAGCAGTTGAAGCTGGGGAAGCGTTGGGATACCTTCCCGGCGACCTTCAGGAAAAGATTCTCCCTTACCTGCGTCCCCTTTACGACGCGCTCTATGACATGCTTGAGCTTGAGGAGATTCAGAAATATATGGATCGGGGAGTCATCGAGATTGCCCCGCTTGCCTACATGCGCGGGCGAACGCTCAGCAATTCGTTTGTCATTCTCGATGAGGCTCAGAATACGACAGCCGAGCAGATGTTTATGTTTCTGACACGGATTGGAGCGGAGTCCCGGTGTGTTGTCACCGGTGATCGCACGCAGATCGACCTTCCCCGCAACAAGCTCAGCGGGCTCATCGAAGCGGTTGCGGCCCTCCGGGATGTCCCCGGCATTGGAATGCATTTTTTCACTGAGCAAGATGTGGTCCGCCACCCGCTCGTCCAGTCGATTATTCTTGCGTACAAGGAACACCGGGGCGTCAGAGAAAGCCGGATCTAACCAAAAAAATGACAATGAAACCGCTCATCTTGCACAATCGAAGCCCGTTTGCTGCGGTTTATCTGGGGTAACAATCTATGTGGGATTTTTTCAGACGCAGGCGATTGGTTGGGAAGGGGATGGACTGTGGCAAGCGCCGTCGCACCATCGGAGAAAACGAAGTTGCCGACACCCTTGAGACCGGGTGGCTTCTCCGCTCGATTATTCTGGCCGGATTTGTGTTTGGATTGGCTCTTCTCATCTTCAACGGCCCGCAGGATGAGCCCGCTAAAAAGTTTCTCCTTTGCCTGCTCATCTTCGTGACGGCGGTGGCCCAGCTTTGGATCAACCATCCCCAGACTCTGGCGAACAATTCCCGACTCTGCCTGCTCCTCGGAGTGATTCTCGTGCAATTGACGGTTATCAAGCTGACGCTCCTGGAGGTGGCTTCGGGAAAGATCGACCTTCAGCTTGCCCCTCTGCTTGTGCCCTATGCCTTTGCGCCGCTGGTATTGTCGGTCATGCTCGACCGCAATCACGGAATTTACGCCGCTGTTTTTGCGAGCCTCTGGGGATCATTTCTTGTCGGCCAAATCGATCCCGTTTTCCTTGTTATTTCCTTGATCTCCGGATTTATCGCAGTGTATGTGACCTTTCAGGTACGCAGGCGCAGCAGGCTCATCCGGGCGGGTGTTTATGTTGGCATCGCAACATGGATTCTGGCGGCTGCTTTCGGGCAAATCGGCCCGATCATCTGGGAGTCGCCCAGCCAAAACGACTGGCGGTGGATTGGGTTGCAGAGCCTTGCGGCGATTGCCACAGGGATTGGCACCTCGATTATCGTGAGTGGAATCCTTCCCATGCTTGAACATCTGTTCAAAATCACAACCGATATTTCATGGCTTGAGATGAGCGACCTGAACCACCCGCTTCTCAAGCGGATGAGCATGGAAGCTCCCGGCACTTACCACCACAGCCTAGCCGTGGCCAACCTCGCGGAAGCTGCTGCCGAGGCGGTTGGAGCAAACTCCACAATCTGCCGGGTCTGCGCCTATTTTCACGACATCGGTAAGCTAGTTAAACCTCAGTATTTTACAGAGAATTCACGTCCAAGCCACAACCCCCACGACGACCTTACGCCGACGATGAGCGCGCTTATCATCATTGCTCACGTCAAAGAAGGCGTGGATATCGCACTGAAAAATGGTCTGAACAGCGAGGTTGTTGCTGCAATTCGCCAACACCATGGAACCTCACTGGTCTCGTATTTTTACAAACGTGCCCTCCAGCAACAGGAGGATGCCCGTCTCGGAGGGAAGATTATGAACATGCGGGCGGATGATATCCCCGATGTCAGCGAAGAAAGTTTCCGGTATCCTGGTCCGAAGCCCCAGAGCAAGGAGGCGGCCCTTCTCAACTTGGCCGATTCGATCGAAAGCGCTTCGCGCAGCCTCGAACGGCCGACTCCTCAGCGGATTGAAGATTTGGTTAACCAGATCGTCGAAACCCGGATCGCATCCCACCAGCTTGACGAATGTCCGCTCACCCTCGCCGAAATCCACGGTGCTGCCCAGAGCTTCCGGTTCACGCTCGTCAACATGCTCCACGCCCGCATCGCCTATCCGAAGCGCGAGGATAAAGACCCCTCAAGCGACAGGCGCGAAGAGCGGGCCGCGTGAGTGCGCCGAGCGCACCCATTATGCCGAGCCTTTCGGTCGCCCACCGGCAGAGGGGAGTCGCTTACGATGAGGTCAGGGTTGATGCCATTGCGCAAGCCGCTCTTACGCTTTGCCTAGCTGAAGCCCACCGTCTAGGCGGCCCCTTGTGGACTCTTGCGAGCATTGATGTTTCGATCATCGGCGCGCGAACAATGGCTCGCATCCATCGGGAGTTTCTCAATATCGAAGGGGCGACCGACGTCATCACCTTCCCCTATGGAGAGATCCTTGTCTGCGCGCCGGTCGCCGCCACTCGTGCGGAGGAATTTCATCATACTTTTACCGACGAAATCGCCCTCTATATCATTCACGGGCTGCTGCACCTCGCTGGCTACGACGACATCAGGCCGGCCGAGGCCTCCCTCATGGCGCGCAAACAGGAAAAGATCCTGCAGGCTGCGTGCAAGCGCTTAAGCGCAAAGCATAGCTGCAGTGGTGAAATAACGAAAAAGTTCAGACCTCAGTAGACGGTCTCGTTTTTGAGGGAGGCGAGCAGGCAAAAATTCCACTTTTGCTCCGTCTCCGACAAAGAAATCATTTCTCGTTGACATTCTCAGGATTCGCGGCAAAATGCAGCCTAGTCTAATAAACCTCCCCACACGTTATTATGCCCGCCCCTGAATCCCTGTCCAAGCCCGCCGCTTCCCTGGGGCGCATCTCCGAGACTTGCAAGTCCCTGAAGCTTGCAAGTGGCATGGGCATCCTGCCCCTGCGAGGAGGTCACGACACAGACAGGATTGTCTGTGCTACACTCCAGAAGAGCAGCCTTCATTGGTCTAGACGTCCATTTGCACCTTTCAGAGAGATGCTCCCGCTTCCTTGCGGGGAGAAGGACTTGTTTGGCGCAGGAAGGGCAGCGGAATATCTCGTTGCGCAGCGACGAAACTATAGCATGTCAATCACCATCGTTTATGTCTCCCATGAAACTAACTCCGTTCAAGATATCTGAGGCCTTCACGTTGATTGAGCTGCTGGTTGTGATCACCCTCATTTCATTATTGGCATCCTTGGGGGGGATCTTGCTCAAGGGAGGCGGCGCCCAGCTCTCTACGGCCGGCGGCCATATTGCAGGGCTAATGGAGCAGGCGAGAGAAGAGGCGATCGTCAAGCGGCAGCCGACCGCGCTGATCATGCTGACCGATGGGGACGACGTAGCCAGCCGGGTATTTGCTGTACTGGGATACGTGCCGGCTGCGGAGGGGACGGGGACGTGGAAGCGCGTTTCCAAATGGGAGAAGCTTCCCACGGGGGTGCTGGCGGACGCGGGGCTTCTCGCTTTGATGCCAGCCAACTCTCCGGCCGTTGATCCGGCGCTTCCTGCCCTGAATTATGCAGGGAAGAGCTTTGCTGCAGGTTCGGCATACGGATATGCGGTCTTTCTGCCCGACGGCAGCCTTTATCAGGATGCGGCGGGGGCTCCGGCCTCCCCGTTTGTGCTGCGGCTTGTCGAGGGATTTCTTAAGCAGGGGGCGGTGAAATATACGGGCGCACAGCAAGCCGGGCAAGCTGTGAACTATTTTGAAATCGCGCTCAACCAAGCTACGGGGTTGGTGAAGATCACGCGCCCTTGAACGTTCGTTTGTTCCCTCATCAAGATGCCCCCCAATCCTCCCAAACACCGGTGTGCGGCCTCTCCTGCCGACGGGAGTTCTAAAAGGGAATCGGCCTTCAGCCTTGTGGAGGTGGTCATCGCTATTGGGCTGATTTCCTTTGCCGTGCTGTCGCTCGTCGGGCTTCTGCTGACGGGGCTGAAGAGCACCCGGGAGTCGGGCGAAGACACGAGCCTTGCCTTTTGCACGGAGACCGCTCAGGAGCTTTTGCGCGCAGAAGGATTTTCCAGCGCCTCGACAAAAGCGGCTTACGCACCGGGCATGACCAACCCGGCATTCTATTTTGACTCCGCTGGTGTCATCCAGACCGATACGAATGGCGTCCCGCTTGCCTCCGCCAACTCCGAGTCGCTATATGGATGCACCGTGACGCGCAGAGCGCCAGCCGTTGCGCCGGTCCAGACGACCACCACTCTCCTAA
>Ga0194063_10000187_pt1 | contig 45509 bp, 40 predicted proteins | sample SepL3720m_MetaG_FD_155459 | JGI IMG/M metagenome (GOLD analysis project Ga0194063, IMG submission 155459) | Anoxic zone freshwater microbial communities from boreal shield lake in IISD Experimental Lakes Area, Ontario, Canada - Sep2016-L373-20m | ecosystem: Environmental > Aquatic > Freshwater...
GGTATCACCAATGGACAACTCGCCAATAGCACCGTCAGTTATGGAGGTGTATCGCTTGCCTTAGGAGCAAGTGATGCCACTCCTGCATTTAACCTCACCAATGCAACCAATCTTCCCGTAACCAGTACCACCGGCACCCTCGGTATTGCACGGGGAGGAACCAACCTCACGACTCTCGGAACAGGACTCCAATTGTTGAGAGTCAATGCAGCAGCAACGGGACTGGAATATGTCACCCCCAATTATCTGAATACCACTCTTGCTGATGCCTCCGTATATATCGGCAACGCCTCAAATGTTGCTACCCCTCAAACCCTCTCTGGCGACCTCGCTATATCCAATACCGGTGTCGTAACCATTGGAGCAAATGCAATCACCGGGACAAAGATAGCCGCAGATGCGATCACCTCAGCAAAGATAGCCAACGGCACCATCACGAGCGCAGACTTGAGTGCAACAGCCGGTATCACCAATGGACAACTCGCCAATAGTGGTGTCACCATTACTCCGGGCACTGGACTCTCAGGTGGAGGAGCAGTATCCCTCGGAGGAACAGTCTCGCTTGCCTCTGTCTTAGGGACATCGATTGAAGGCACAGAAATCACTGACGGCACCATCACGAGCGCAGACCTGAGTGCAACAGCAGGTATCACCAATGGACAACTCGCCAATAGCACCGTCAGTTATGGAGGTGTATCGCTTGCCTTAGGAGCAAGTGATGCCACTCCTGCATTTAACCTCACCAATGCAACCAATCTTCCCGTAACCAGTACCACCGGCACCCTCGGTATTGCACGGGGAGGAACCAACCTCACGACTCTCGGAACAGGACTCCAATTGTTGAGAGTCAATGCAGCAGCAACGGGACTGGAATATGTCACCCCCAATTATCTGAATACCACTCTTGCTGATGCCTCCGTATATATCGGCAACGCCTCAAATGTTGCTACCCCTCAAACCCTCTCTGGCGACCTCGCTATATCCAATACCGGTGTCGTAACCATTGGAGCAAATGCAATCACCGGGACAAAGATAGCCGCAGATGCGATCACCTCAGCAAAGATAGCCAACGGCACCATCACGAGCGCAGACTTGAGTGCAACAGCCGGTATCACCAATGGACAACTCGCCAATAGCACAATAGCCCTTAGTCTTGGCGCAACAGGAACAGATATCACGATATCTGGAAGCCCAGCATCTCTCGGAGGGACCCTCACCTTGAATATCCCAGATGCAGGGGCAAGTAGTAGAGGAGTCATTACTACTGGTGCACAAACTATCGCAGGCGCCAAATCATTTACGGGTATATCAACCTTCACCTCAGCCGTCAACATTGGATCAACAGGACAGTTCCAAGTGAACTCCTTAGGAGCGATTACATCAGCAACGGGCATCAACTCAAGTGGTTCGATCAATCTATCAGGGCTAACTGCATCGAAAGGCATATTCACAGATGCGTCAAAAAATCTGACGTCAACGGGAATACTGGGGGCAGATCAAGGAGGGACAGGCATTGCGAATAATGCAGCATCAACACTCTCAATCGTGGGAAACTTTGGAACAACATTTAATCTATCGGGCACAACGAGCCTAAGCCTTCCTACTTCAGGTACGCTCATATCTAGTGTTACCGCAGCAAATGGAGTCTCTGCATTAAATACCGCTGGCGCCCTCGCCTTTACTCTTGGTGCCATCACTCCAACAACGGTAAACGGATTGACTATCACCCCGAACGGAACAAATGCTTTGAACATAGCAGCAGGAAAGACATTGAGTGTCTCGAAGTCCCTGACACTAACAGGAACCGACAACACTACGATGACATTCCCCACAACTTCGGCAATTCTTGCTCGTACCGATGCGGGACAGACATATAGCGGAAACCAAATATTTGATATGGGAGGTTCAACATCTGGTTCAGCAATTAGTGTGACGAATGCAAATGACTATTCAGGAACTGGCATATTAAGTATCACAGCAAATACTGCAACGACTGGGCAGATCATGTCCCTCTCTGCAACCAGCCTAACGAGTGGTAACGTACTCAAAATCACGGGGGGCTCTGCAATGACCACAGGGAGCGATCTTGATGTTAATGGAGGAAACTTTGTCCATAGCGCAAATGGTGAGACAGGTAGTCTTGCATCATTTGCCTTCTCAGATACAACATCGGGAGCGTTTACGAGCACGTCCAACGGCATACTCGTTTCGCCAACGGTAAACATCACCGCAGGAGCAGCTACAAAGACGATCAATGGGCTCTCGGTGGCTCCGAACTTGACTGCATGTACGACTGCTACATGTACAGTCACTGGACTGAACGTTGACAACGTAACTGATAGTGGTAATTTCAACACCACAGGATTGAAAATAGGTACGGGTTGGGATGAGGCAATACGAGCGAATGGTCTCGTCACAATTGGAGCTCAGTCGGACACCCCAACTACAGGCGCATCGACATTCACCATGGTCAACTCTGCTGCGGGGACTTTCGTTCCATCAACTGATATAAATATCGACAAAATTGCCTCTTCTGTGGTTTACAAAGGTCACCTATTCGTTTCTACTGCAGAGACAGATTTGGCCGCGGTATATCGCTATGACGGCGGTACAACATGGGTACGAGTGACGAGCACCACTCTTGGAAAAGCGATCTCAGCCGACACAGCGGTCGCAGATGCTTTTGCATTGGCGGTATTCGATGGAAAGCTCTGGATAGGAAGTCAGACAGGAGCGAGCAATCTCGCGGCCATATACTACAGCACCAATGCTGACACAGCTATTGCAGGTGACAACTTTACGATGGTCAACTCAGCTCGAGGTACAATCAATGGCGTTGCACAAGCGGGCATACAAGATATGGTCGTGTACAACGGTCAGCTTATTGTCGCCACTCAAAAAACAGATACTGCTGAAATCGACCGCTATGATGGGGGCACCACGTTTACAAGAATTAACGCGACAATTGGAAAATCTGCAGCTGAAACAACCGCTGATAAAGATGCCTTCAACTTAAATGTTTGTGCGAATACATTGTATTCAGGCAGCATTAGTGGATCAACAACAGGCATTGTAGCCTCATATCAGGGTAACGGTACCACTTGGATTAACACAACTACAGTGGCCACGGGAGGTAACTTTGGAGCAGAAACGGTAACCTCAAATATTGACAGTATGGCCTGTTGGAATGGCAATCTGTATATTTCAACTTCCAAAACAGCTGGAAATTCGGCATCTATTTACTACTACAGGGCAACATCGGCGCCGATATCGGCAGTACCTGCAAATTGGACACGCATAAACGTTACCCCAGGAAAAATGCAAAACGCCGACACTGCACTCATCGACTCATTCATATTGGAGACATACAACGGTCGATTGTATGCTGGATCGCAGACTGCAGCAGGCGAGGATGCTGGGGCACTCTTTGAATATGGCGGTATTCCACTGGCTGATTGGACACTTATGACCACCGGGGCACGGGGCGTCTTTGGAGCGAAAACTGGTGTCAATGCGATTTCTACTCTCCAAGAATTCAATCGGACGCTCTATGTTGGAACGGATGATGGGACGAACAATATAGGTGCTTTGTATACCTGGAATAAGTCAGCGGAGAACTCATATGCACTTCAATTCGATTCAGGATCAAGCAACTATGGTGCAATTTCATTTGTTGGGAATAGACAAGCAAATGACAATGCTGGATTGTATGGCAGCTTCTTATTCAGCAATTCAATCCAACTCTCTTCAGGCTCGTTCGATTATGCTGAAGATTTCCCAACACTTGATAGTTCACTCAGCCCAGGAGATCTGGTGAGTGTAGATCCAAACTATGCTGAGCATGTGAAACGTGCAGGAAAAGGGGACATCGTGGTCGGTGTGGTGTCAACGGATCCCGGCTTGAGACTATCGAGCAAGGCGATACCTGCGACCGGTGCAACGTGGGTACCCATTGCCTTGGTCGGTCGTGTCCCTGTCAAAGTCACCACTTCAAATGGACCGATTCATATCGGTGACTCAATTGCACTCAGTTCTATATCAGGTGTTGGCATGAAAGCGACTCAAGCAGGCGATGTGATCGGTCAGGCATTGTCTGAATTTACCGCTGATGGCCAAGGTACGGTCATTGTATTCATAAAAAACGCATACTTTACTGGTGCCCACCTTGGAGATGGATCAACAACGATTGCAACTGACTCTGCATCCCTAGCCAGTGATAGCGCTGGGCTCACGAATATACAAACGAAACTTGGTGCAAATGACAGGATTGCCAGTTTGGAAGCAAAAACATCAAATATTACGCTGGATGCAGATGGATCGACCATATTCAGCACAATCAGTTCAGCTATTGCAAAGATATACTTTAAAATTGAAACGGTTTTTGAATCTGCTGTTACATTCGTTGAATCGGTCACATTCAAAGGTAGGGTAACCTATGAAGACAAAGATGCAGCTGGCTACGCCGTCATCAAAACGGGGGCTGATCATGTAGATGTATTGTTTGCAAAAGCCTACTCAGTCAAGCCAATTGTTGTGGCATCAGCACAAGACCCTTCTGCTACGTATTTTGTAAAATCAGTATCTGAGACTGGATTTACCATCCAACTCTATGATGATGCAATCATCGATACCACATATAGCTGGATTGCTCAAGCAGCGCCAAATGCCATGACGACCTATTCAAGTGATGTAACCAGTCCAACACCAACGGCCGTCTCCACAATATCGCCAGCCATTTCGATTACCCCAACCATTCCGAGTGCACAGGTGACAGAGATGGCTACCCCGACCGTGACTCCGACCGTACAACCGACTGAGTCTGTCACGCCAATACCCAGCGATATACTCAGCCCAACTCCTTCTAACGTCTCTCTGACCGAAACTGTGACCCCGAGCCCAACCAAATCAATTACCCCAACCCAGTCAATTACGCCTACGCCTTGATTCAATGAAAAATAATTAGTATTTATTACACGTGTTTTCTCCCTACTCTTTATCTCTATATTATGTTTGACAGAGGCAAGGTAAGTAGAGTAGACTACACTTGTAAATCTTATAAGTTTCACACTCCTATGTCATCTGACGACAAATCATCAAAATTCTCACTCGGTCTCGTACTTGGAGTGATTGGAGGCGCACTTGCAGCTTTTTTTCTAACCCCGACAACCGGAGAGGAAAATCGTAAAAAGGCAGTTGAAACGTTTAATAAAATCAAGAAGCTTGCAGAAGAAGGGGAGCTTGATGAAAAGGTCCACGAGATCTTTGGAGATGTCACTGAAGAAGGTAAGCGTTTGCTTGCAGAGTCAAAAAAAGAACTCTTGACCAAAGTAGAAGAGCTCAAGGGTCAGGTAGAATCTTTTGACCAGGCAAAGTTTACCGCGTTCATTGACGAAACCGTAAATACGGTCAATGAGAAGGTAAAGGCAGGCTCCGTATACGCTGAAAAGCTCAAAAATAGCCTCGTTGCCAAATGGGAGACTGAGGAAAAAAAGACGGAGAAAGCAAAAAAAGTGCTTAAGCCTCGTATCAAGCCAGAAGTGAAGGTTTGATTCTAACGAGAAGGAGTAGACGTTGTATTTGGTCTTAGTTCCTTTATACGTGTTTTGTATTATTTTATGGATCTCGCCTCAATATATTACTTACTTGGAATAGTTTTCTTTATTACTGTCTTTATCATGATGATAGTAGGCGCAGTCATGGCATACCAAACCTATCATAAAATCGAAACATTCAAAAAACAGGCCCCTATGCAAGTCGTCTCATATCTCCAGGATCATAATAGCGAAGGGATGAAGGCTCTCGGGATCACTCTCGTGGGATTTGTCATGAATATGATCAAAAACAAACTGCGTAATAAGTCATAAGGTCATCCCCGACTAAAACAGCGGGTAGCACGTACCAGCATCAGCAGGGACCTCCATGGGCGACACACGCGAGTACGTGGGATGGCTAAAGTCCCCAACACATCAAGTTCATGGGAGGGTATGTGAGATTTTTTTCTTCATCTAACTCGCTTTCGCTCAGACAAAGATTCATTCAAAAAATCTCACATACCCTTCGAAAATGAGTAAAAATTAAACGCCTAACTCCTGCGCTGTTTTTGGGGTTGCTGACTTTGTTTTTCTAGAGCCTCATCTACCTGGTCAGTCACTTCTTGCGCTTCTATTTCGGTCATTACTGGTTTGACTTCATCAACTTTTCGGCCATACCTTTCCTTTGAAAGGCGGATGATTTTTTCGGCATTGTCATTTTTGAGATTGGGGAGCGGGAGGGTTTTGGCGGGGAAGGGCATAGACGTCATATTATCTATACACAGTTTGAGGACGATCTCGTGTCTCCCCAAGTTCACCAGATCTGCAGGGGTGTAGAGCCCCGCATACTCTTTTGAAAAGATATCAGCGTCTCGACTACCCATGACAAAACTAATGAGCGTTCCGACGTTACCAAAGATAGCTCGTTGGATTGTTTCGTCAAGTTGCTCGATATACTGATTGGTGAGGGTGAGTGCGAGGCGATATTTCCGTGCCTCAGAAAGGATTTTGACGAATGATGATGTTGCGAAGTTTTGGAATTCATCGACATACAAGAAAAAGTCCTTCCGATCTTCTTCCTGGATAAATGCTCGATTCATAGCCGCGAGTTGAATCTGAGTGATGATCATTGCACCCAAGAGTGCAGCGTTGTCCTCGCCAAGTTTGCCTTGTGAAAGATTGAGTATCAATATTTTGCCCTCATCCATGATCGCTTGTAGGTCGATTGAGGATTTCGTCACCCCAATGATATTACGAATCATCCTGGATTGAACGAACTGACCGATTTTGTTCTGAATAGGGGAGATCGCCTCAGTTCTCAACTTATCTGTATATACATCAAACTCCTTGTGCCAAAAATCAACCAAAACCTCATCTTGGACTTTGAGAAGTTGTCTTTCGCGCCATTTTTTATCACTCAAGAGCTTCAAAGCATCAGGTAGAGTAGCATTGGGCAGCTCTAACAGTGTTAAAATAGTATTTCTCAAGATGTATTCGAGTCGTGGACCCCAACTTTCGGCATACAGCTTGCTAAATATAGCAACGATCCCAGACGATACGAGATCACGATGTTGCTTGTGCTTCACCTCAAGTACGTTCATTGAAAATGGTCTTGTCGAATCAAATGGCTCCAGATATACAACGTCATTCATCCGTCGTTTGGGGATATACTGCAAAATGGTTTCGGCGAGGTCACCATGCGGATCAATCACTCCTATCCCGCGATCTCGGCGGATATCATCAATGGCCATGTTGGCGATGAGGGTAGATTTGCCTGCTCCTGTTTTTCCAATCGTATATATATGGCGACGCCTGTCGGACTCCTTGATGCCAAATATCGTCTCCTGATTTTTGTATTCTGTTTTTGCGAAAAAGTTAACCTTTTTTTTCTCCTCTGCATCAAGCATGGTTACGATCGGAAGTGACTGCGGGGGCTCACCAGCAAGCTTTTTTCCCCAAGTCATATTTTTAATCGTCGCTGTTTTGATGCCCGATGGATGCCAAATAGTTGCAAGTTCAGCTGCATTGAATATATGATTTCGTCGTTCGAGAAAGTTTATTTTTCGCTGTTTCATTTTGGAAATGAAAAGTGACTTGGTCATGAGTACTTTGCGTAGCTTGAGCTGATTTCCCTCGCCCGATGCCAACCCTCCATATGTCCCCGATACTCCAGAGAGAATAGAGTTGAGGTAGTCTTTGCCCAATCGTGCATTGTCAGTGCCCAGCAAGAGACGTATTGACACTTTGCCCCCGGGAAATTGGATTTTTTGTGAAATTTGTGCTTGGTTGCCTGTAGTTTTTTCGGTGGTTTTACCTGTTGTCGCATCTGTCGTTGTCACTTTACCTGAGGCGAGTGCTGACTTGTGCCAGTTAAAATATGTTGGGGTTACGGTCACCTGTATGGCCATGCGTACATCACTTGACTGTTTTGATATATATCCCAATAGACTAGACAGAGAGTCCACCTCACCAAACTCTTTGTATGTGCGGAGGGGTAAACTATATGATTTTGCCAGTACCAACTCTGCTGGCACAAGTATTTTGCTTTTGGTCACGATATCTAGGGGATCTGCTGTAGGCACAAGGGATGACTTTGGATAGGAAGAAGAAAGCAAGCTTTTGACAAGTGTTTCCCTCCCCGTAGGTGTAACGGCATAAAAGTAGACTGTTTGACCAAGGAGATATAGTTCGAAACTGTAGGTTTTGGGACTACCAAAGAGAAGTCGCTTTAAGATGCTTGTGTGAGAGGGGAGTAGAGCAGAAAAGACTGCCTGAGCTGCCTCAGGAGTAGACTCGTCGTCTTTTGAAGTACGAATCTGGAGATAGGCGTGTGACATAGTAAACATCATACCAAAAAAGAAGTGAGCACTGTACTACAAAGAGCCCCGCGTCTCCCTGCATTTGGCAGGTCGATCGCGGGGAGTTTTGAAATACGCTGTTTAGATCAGCGACTTTTTCTTGAGGATATAGCCGATAGTGCCGATCAGTCCGTTGAGTCCAAGGAGGGCAATGCCCATCTCTGGCCCAGCTTTTGGAGCTGTTTTCACAGCTTTTAGCTGATCGGTATATGTGACATTGATGACATTTTTTTCGATACACATTTGAGCAGTATCCTCAGCACGGTTGCATATAGATCCCTGTGCATATACTTTGTTGATTACGCAAATGAGTGATTTGTCGTATGGCATATCTTCAGGACGTGCGGTCTTGTATGTTATGTATACATAGCGCTCTTCACCAGTCTGGAGATCTCCCAAAGCTATGGTGAGAATGCGACCATCTGCGCTCAAGACGCCTGGTCCTGCGAAATACGATAGATATGATGGGATTTCATCAGTCACCGTCACGGAAGGAACGACTTGGTTAGATGTGTTTTTGACCTTGATTCGTGCGATGGCTGTACTATTTGCTTGATATTTCACATCTGAAGGAGAGATGTTATCGACGTACTCGATTGTATTGGTAACTGCAGGATTCGAAACCATTTTGTCAATATTGAGACAGTTTGGATTGCTTGGAGTGCCTCCATACGACTGGGCTATTACCTGGGTTGTCGGTGTGACAACGAAAAGTGCAGCGATGAGCAGAGATAGAACAGTTTTGTTGGGAGTGAACATATACTGTGTAATTATACTACAGGGCTATCAGAATGTCAACTATAGGTTAATGCAAATGGTGAGGCGTTTCCGCAGTACCCCAGATGATCAGAAGAATACACTTCGGACCGTTGCAGAAGGCCGAATATATATTCACCCAGAAGGCTCGATGAATGACTCGGTGCAGGAAGGAATATGGCTAATCCCGTGGGTGTATCTGTTGGGTTGCTATGGAGTAGCTGACAATGCCAGCTGAAACGATCACATTGAGCGATTTGTTGATGCCCCACATAGGTATCTCAAGGATATGATCACAGAGTGCAAGAGCTGCTGGAGTGACGCCAGTTGTCTCGTTGCCCACGATCACTGCAATCGGATAGGCTGCGTGATATTCATAATAGGGGATCGAAGTGGACGATTGTTCAACAGATACAACTGAGAGCGATTGGGAAGTGAACGATGCGCTTAATTCATGTTTAATTGCCTGTATTGCTACATCAACAGTTGGACAATATGTCCACGGGACGACTTTGTACGTGCCACAACTCGCTTTATGAATACGATTGTTGGGTGGGGGAGTAGTCTCTCCACAGAGGTACATGTGAGCGACTCCCAATCCATCTGCGAGGCGAAATAGGCCGCCGATATTGTAGGTGTCATAGATATTTTCGAGGATGAGGTACAAACTCTGTCGCTTGAGCTCATCGCGCGCGCGGGACACAGCCAATGGATCAATTTTACGAAGTTCTTTGGAGTTGAGTTTCATAGTTGACTTGAGGAGTAATTCATTGAGGGTAATCTTTTTGTCTGCTTTCAGGGAGTGCGAGGATTAGGTAGTGAATGACTTTCTCGATGGTGTTTTTATATATGAAATCAGTCATGGACTGAGCTGCTTCTGATGCAAGCTTTTCAGCCTCAAATGACATGGTACCAGCCGCTGAGGCGGCAACCTCTCGCCCCATATTCACAATCATTTCTGGATTCACTGGTATCTGTTGAAGGTCAGCTGCACGGGACGCTACGTCTCTCACACGATCGGGAAGATAGCTTTGGAGCGTGCGCGTTTCTTCGCTCAAGACTTGGAGCTTGGATTGAGCGGGCGTAAGCCGGCTGTTCAGCTCGGAGGTTAGCAGTTGATTATTCGGATCAGTCGAGTTGGTTCGTCGAGAGGCATACCCAACTGCTACAGAAGAAATCACCAAAACAACAAAAAGAAGGACTTTTATTGGAGAAACGCGCCTTTTTGGTGGAGGAGAAAGGATGGGATGAATATCACTCATATCTAGGACAGTATATTATGCCGCTGCCAGCATAGTAAAGATGTGTGTGTCTTGCTCAGCTTATCGCTTTGAGCGACTCAGCGTGATTGTTGTATCAGTATGACAAATCAAGAGCGACGACTTTGGTGCTGGCGATCGCTGCGATATCTTCATGTTTGACGGTGAGTCGAGGTACTGGAGTGATCTCAGGATGACCCATCATCTGGAGAAAATCACTCAAAGGTTGCAGTGCTGCAAATGTCTTTTGATTCAATGCTGCATGACCGTAATGCATCGGGATGACGATGGATGGATCAATCTGCTTGACGACTTGAGCAGCTGTATTTGCATCTATTGTGTATGTTCCTCCAACGGGGATCATGAGAACGTCAACATTTCCAATGGCCTCAAGTGCCGCATCGTCTAACTTGTGACCAAGATCTCCTGCGTGAAGCACGGTCAATCCCTCAGCATGGATCTTAAACATCACCACAGGACCCCTTTCTGCGCCTTTTTTATCATCATGAAAAGCAGAAATGCCTGATATAAAAGTAGACTTGATTTCGTACTCTCCTGGCCAATCGAGCACGATAGGGGACCCCTCGATACCTTTTAGATTGTTATGATCTGGGTGTGCATGCGAAAGTGTCACAATGTCTGCCTGAGACTTGGGGAATTTGATTCCGATATCAGGAGAATAGGGATCGGTGACAATCGTAGCTGTTTTGGTTTTGATTTGAAAGCTCGAGTGAGCGATATATTTGATTTCCATAGAAGTAATGATAAAGGATAAATCATGAAACATGGATCATGAAACATGGATCATGAAACATAAATCATGAAACATAAATCATGAAACACGAGACATGGTGCATGAAGGCACAATATATATGGTATACGAAAAACGTATAACGTGAGCCTCGAGTCGGAATCGAACCGACAGTCTAACCCTTACCATGGGTTTGTTTTACCACTAAACTATCAAGGCAATTCGAGCTTTGTGATCCTGCAAAATACCAAGGGACATTATACAAGGTAGTCGACCGCAAAAAAGGCCTAAAATCGTTGTGTATTTTACATATATATTATTCGAGTCGCATATCGGGAGGTGTGGATTATAATGGTCGCATGGCAGACATCACCTCGCATGCTCTCAAAGTCCCGCCCCATGATGCTGAGGCCGAAAAATCAGTACTCGGAGCGCTTCTCATTGATCCATCCTCAATCGGATTGATTGCACACTTTTTGTTGCCACCACATTTTTATGCACGTCAGAACCAGGTGATTTATGATGCGTGTCTCGGACTTTTTGAAAAACAAAAACCTATTGACGCGGTGACGCTCAAAAACGAACTGAAAACCGCAGGCAACCTCACTACAGCCGGCGGGCAGGCATATCTCGCCGAGCTCATCTCATCGGTCCCTACAGCAGCAAATGTCGAGCACTACGCACAGATCGTGAAGAATCAATTTATCAAGCGTAAGATCATTGAGGTATCCTCGCGAGCCGTTGAGAAAGCGTTTGAAAACACGTCAGATACCCGCTCAATGTTGGATAATATCGAAAGCGAAGTCTTTTCAATCGCTGAGGAAAGCGTCGGACGAGACTTTATCCCGTTGAAAAACCTGCTCACTGAGAGTTTTGAACGGCTTGAGGAGCTGTCAAAATCAGATGGACATCTTCGCGGATTGCCAACGGGCATACCCGAGCTCGATATGAAGCTCGCGGGGATGCAAGATTCAAATCTATTGATATTGGCCGCGCGTCCTGGAGTAGGGAAGACGTCACTTGCACTGAATATGGCCCTGCACGCAGCTCATTACCATAAAAAAGGTGTGGCGATATTCAGTCTCGAAATGAGTAAAGAAGAACTCGTCGACCGCTTGCTCGTTTCTCATGCTGATATTGATGCATGGCGGCTCAAGACGGGAAAGCTCGCGCCAGAGGATACCAAAGCAGTCATTGAGGCGATGGGAGACCTTTCTGAGGCTCCTATATATATAGATGATACAGCGGGAGCATCTATCCTTGAAATGCGATCAAAGGCCCGCAAGCTCAAAGTTGCTCATGATATCGATTTGGTCATCGTTGACTATTTGCAGCTTGTGGATGCCGGCCGCAAGATGGACTCTCGTGAACAGCAAGTATCATATGTTTCTCAAAATCTGAAAAATCTCGCTCGCGAGCTCAAAGTGCCCGTCCTTGCACTTTCTCAGCTCAATCGTATGGTTGAACAACGCGGAAGTAAAAAACCACAGCTTGCAGATCTGCGTGAATCAGGCTCGATCGAGCAAGATGCGGACGTGGTCATGTTCATTTACCAAGAAAATGAAAATGATGACATGCTTGATTCAAACAAGCGCATGATGAAACTCAATATCGCAAAACACCGCAACGGATCCCTCGGAGACATCGACCTCATGTTCCGAGGTGATAGAGTCAAATTTTATGGAGTAGAGAAGAGCCTCCAGATTTGATCCGATTGGCCAGCTCCAATAGGGCCATGCTTGAAATAGTGCCCACGATCGCACCTGCAATGACATCTAATACAAAATGACACTGGAGTGCGATACGAGAATAGCTCACTAGTAAGGCAATAGAGAGATACAACGCATCGCGTTTTCGCTGATGATCGAAATACATGAAAATAACAGCTCCGGCGAATGCTGCCGCAGCATGGCCTGAAGGAAAGCTAAAATCACGCGGGCAGTTGACAGTCGAAGTTTGAGCTACAACATAGGGTCGATCCCGATGGAAGACGGGCTTAAAGACAAAGTGAATGAGAATGCTAACGAAGATGATTGATACCGAAGCAAAAGCGATAATCTTCAGTAATTTCTGGGCGAATCTATTTTTATCTTTTCGGACTAAAATCTCCCAAACAGATACGCCAATCAACACAATTCCCCACACATATACCCACCATCCGTCAAAAGAGAGAAATCGAAAGGCAATCTCCAAGAGTCCTGAACGGACAAATAGAGGAGACAGAAAGGAAGTGACGGATTGGTCGAGTAACTGGAGTGCTTGCACCCATATATCTTAACCTTTTCTATGAACAAAAGGGTAGAGAGTTTCGAAGTAGAAAAGTCTGTAGTTCAGTTTAAATAGGCATTTACGAACCATGTGCCGTGAGAGGGGGTCCCCGCCTGCCTCGCACTTGCGAAAGCAAGGCGGGCAGGGAACCCTCATCTTGAGTTCAGCGGAATAAACGAAAATTAGTGAGCTGTGCCGTGAGAGGGGGTCGAACCCTCATGAGTTATGCACTCATCAGTTTTTGAGACTGACGCGTATGCCATTCCGCCACCACGGCTAACATATTCAAATCGATAATCTACTTATCACTTCCCACACTCTGGTAGGCGGACAAGTCCGCCACCACGGCTAACGTATTCAAACCTATCATTCACTGTTACTTCCAACACTCTGGTAGGCGGACACGTCCGCCACCACGGCTAACATATTCAAATCGATAATCTACTTATCACTTCCCACACTCTGGTAGGCGGACACGTCCGCCACCACGGCTCATTCCAACAGTGAGTAGTGTAACAAAAAAATATTGTTTCTGGGCTCAAGCTGAGGTATGATAACTCAACCTAAATGAAATATCTGCAAGCGATCACCCCCGTTATTAAACAGTATGGCTTGCTCACTGCAGTGCAGTTGGTGGTGAGAGAATGTAAACATTTGGTATGGAACCAGAGTCTGCGTGGTTCCTTTAGTCAACACTATGAGGACTTGATACTTGATCGTATATTTCAGGGCCAAAAATCAGGATTATATCTCGACATCGGTTGTCATGAACCAAAACGAATCAACAACACCTATCGGCTGTACCAACGTGGCTGGACCGGTGTTTGTGTCGATGCGGCAGGCGATTATGCTGATGATTACAAAGTTTTGCGTCCTCGGGACATATTCGTCCAAGTTGGCATTGGTAGACAAAAAAACAGCTCAATGAACTTTTTTGAGTTCAGCGCTCCTGCTCTCTCAACCTTTTCTAAAGAGCACGCACTGTTGTATCAGAGACAAGGTCATGCCTTGGTACGAACGATACGTGTGCCAATCATCACCCTTACTGAGCTATGCGATACCTATATTCGAGAAAGAACAATCGATCTCCTTTGTCTTGACATCGAAGGGTATGATTTCGAAGCGCTTGAGTCGCTCAACTGGCAAAAATATACTCCACGAGCAATCTGTGTTGAAAGAAAACCATCGGGTGATGTGCATGCAGGAACAACCACGATCGACAAGGATGAGATTGATATATTTCTGAAGAATAAAGGGTACAAACTCTATGCGCACACATCGGTAAATTCGATATATATTGTATTTTGAAAACGACTATCCATTACTGTATTATTAAGGCTCATGAAAGCACTAATTCACAAACTGAAAACACGCATTTTAAAGATACACTGGCTGCTCATACTCATACTTGCTATCGCACTAGGGTTGCGAATCATGCACCTTGATTGGGATCAAGGTCAGTACTTGCATCCCGACGAACGCTTTCTCGTGATGGTAACTACGGCGATGAAAACATCTCCTACTTGGAGCGAATATGTGGATTCTCAAAAGTCGATGATGAACCCTATGAATATTGGCTACGCATTTTTTGTGTATGGTACTTTTCCACTTGTAGTGACCAAATTTGTCGCGATTGCTCTGAATAAGGACTTTTATGGTGGACTTCATATCGTAGGACGCGCGCTTTCGGCGTTGGCAGATACCAGCATTGTGCTCTGTATATACCTCATCATTCGAAGAATTCGATCGATTGCTGCAGATTCGGGGGTTCGCATCCCTCGAAACATTGCATATTGGGCAGCATTTCTATATGGCATATCAGTGCTTCCTATCCAATTGAGTCATTTTTTCGCTACAGATACGTTTGCTAATGCTGCAGGTATGTGGGGGATAGCGATAGTGGTATATACCTGGATACAGGCAAAAGATCTCCATCACCTACACAAACATCCTCGATTGGTGATGGGCAAAATAATAGTGAGTGTTATCGTCGCGGGGATCTGTATGGGTATAGCGATCGCAAGCAAGATAAGCTCAGTGTATATGTTGCCTGTATTTGCTTGCGCAGTATTTGTATTGGTAGGGACGATGTCTTTTCAAACCAGACGATATCCACTACTCGCCCAGAGAAGTGCGCTATTCGTCATCCTCGGACTGATACTCGCAGTAAGTACGTATCTATCGGTACGCATAGCTGATCCGTATTACTTCGCGAATCCATCTGTTTTTTCTTTCCAAATACATCCGAACTTCATCAGTAATATCGAGGAGCTCAAGCGACTAACAAACCTTGAGGGATGGTTTCCTCCCGCTGTGCAATGGATCCACAAACCTAAGCCATGGTTTGCGTTGCAAAATATCGCATGGTTTGGTATGGGCATGGGGATGACTGCAACTGCTCTGTATGGACTGATCCTAATGATGAAAAGATGGCTCCTATTCCGAAGCGAAAAAAAAGGAATTGCCCTGTCTATAGCCGTGTGGGGAATGGTGATGTGGGGAGCTGGAGTGTTGCTGTATCAATCAATGCAAATAGCGCATACCTTGCGTTATTTCCTCGAACTCTATCCATTTTTCTCCGTACTCGCTGCAATCGGTTTGCATGGGCTTCTCACCTCTGTGGAGACATCGCATTTTCGTCTATGGATAAAGCGCGCCATGCAAATAGGTCTCATTATCGGTGTTTCTCTCTGGACTGTGGCATTTTGCCGGATATACATGGTGCCGCACTCACGAATTACTGCATCAAAATGGATCTGGGAAAATATACCGAGTGGATCACGCGTCGGGCTCGAGCACTGGGATGACCCGCTTCCTCTGCAAATCCAAGGTAGTCCAAGCAAAATCATCACCGGAGTTGAGATGCCGATATTTGGTCAGGATACCGATGAAAAATGGGCCCAAATGAACCAAAAATTCAATGAGATTGACTACTATATCATGACATCAAATCGCGGGTGGGGGAGTGTCACTACGGTGCCCGAGCGGTATCCTCGACAGACCAAATTTTACTCTGATTTGTTTGCTGAAAAAACGCAATTCACCCACGTGAAAACATTTTCTTCCTTCCCATCTCTCTGTATCCCCTGGACCCAGACATGCTATCAATTCAATGATCAGTGGTCTGAGGAAGCATTCACGGTGTATGACCATCCCATGGTCATGATTTTTCGAAACAAAAATAAATAATTCACATGAAAATAGTCACCAAAGAAAAACAAGCGGACTATTTCAATGAAATATCAAATCAATATCATAGCGGCGCTATTGGAAATCCTCCTCCGCACACGGAGTATGAGCAAGCAAGCCTCATAGACGCTATGCATCTTGGGCATGACAGCCATGAAAAAATACTTGATTTCGGTGCGGGGAGTGGTCGTATTACATTTGCGGTCATTGCGAAAGGGCATCATGTATATGCCATGGACCCAAGTGAGCAGTCGCTCCGAAATCTTTCAGCATTTGCATCAAAAAACAATATTTCCCCGGATTCATTCACATTGACAGCGACGATCCCAGAATATATCTTATTCGACCGTATCGTCGGCGCTGACATACTGCATCATGTCGATATTGATCAAGAATTGCCGATCTTGCTCAAGGCACTATCTGAAAAAGGGAAAATAGTATTTTCTGAGCCTGGCGCATGGAACATAGCATGGTATTTTTTCCTTTTGAGTCATCATAGCTGGGATATTGAAAGAGGGATTTTGCAAATGACTATCCCCACCTTGTCGAAATCTCTCGTGGCGGCTGGATTCAAACATATCTCTATCGAGGGCCTGGGATTGCTGCCTATGCCGCTTCTCAATTTTTCCCCCCGCTTGCATCAACTCAATCGGATACTCGCTCGATTACCGCTGCTGCGCTATTTTTCTTTCCGCTATGTGGTGACAGCAAGCAAGCGGTGATGCAGATACATATATGAAATGGTGGTGCAAAAAAATGAACCATTCAGTATCATAAATACTGATAATGTATAAAAGATTATCTAATATATTTATATTATGCCAGTCGCACGCGTAATCAAAAAAGAGCCAAATAAGAGACGGGTCGTCGCAAAACGATCTGAGCTAGAAAAGCTCGAAGTAGACATAGTGAAAAAGGCAGAGGAGCAGGTCTTTGAAATGAAAAAAGAGATCAAGAACGACGTCAAGCATGATGAAAAAGTCTCATTCATTCTCCTCATAGTTTCCTGTGTAGGGATGGGAATATTTGTGCTCTCAGGCTTGTTTATGAATCCTGATCAGACAAAGATCACCAAACCTCTTCTGAATGTATCCTGGCCAGGATCTGCAAAGAAGGCCTGCAGTATAAATGATGGGAATTACACTGCATGTGTTGATGGACAAAAGCAGGGGAGTGGTTGTGTGTGGTATGCGAACTGCAATAAGTGTGTGAATCAAGATCTTCCTGATATCACCTCTGTTTGTAACAAATGAACTCATTCAGCTCCAGATTTCGAAAAAAATCAACATGGATCGCTATCCTCTTTTGGGGTTTTCTTCTTTCAGTCAGTATGTACAGACTGGCAGAAGCCCCAATAGGTTTTTTTGCAGATGAGGCCGGGATTGGGCTAGCTGCGTGGGATTTCTTGCATGGTGACTGGAGTTTGATCTATAGTTTTGGTTTCTATCGCCATTTGAATGAATATTACCTTGGGCTCCTTGGACCCCTAAGTACCATGCCATTTGTTTTCTTGTTCGGATTGACTGATTGGGCTGTCCGCGCAGCATCGGTGACATATGGTTTGATTACGCTTTTTATATGGTCCAAGATCATGGATAAGATGGGGCTCCGAGGAAAATATGGTGCGCTATTTCTCATCTGGAGCATCCCTCTCTTTTTCCACCCAATGCGGACCCAGTTTGGATTGACGGTCTCTCTCATGTACCTCAGTTTTGCTCTGTGGATACTCATCTGTTCAAATAAACTATCACGCGTTGGTGCTTTTGGGGTTGGATTTCTCGGTGTTGCATCTGGATATGGTAATAATGGATTTATCGTATCTGGCACGGTATGCGTCGCATGTATGGCGTTGGGGGGATATTTCACCCGCTTTTTCCAGTTCAAACGGCAAATGATTGTGTTAGTCTGCTATTTTCTCATCGGCTGCATGTTTGCTTTGTTTCCATTTGCCTTAGCATTGGGTCGAGAGCCACTATTTCTCAAACGGATTATAGAAAAGAATGCCAGTTCAGGACAGGCACTCTTTTCAAAAGAGAAGATATTGTTCGACGTAGGCCAATATCCTCGTTATTTCGATCTAGGGTACTTATTGAATAGGGGAGAAGTAGATAGTCAAGGGTCAGGAAATTTTCGTCATACGATCAGCGGATTTGGTCAGTTTTCATACCTACAAGGAGGGGTGATTGCCTTTGGACTGGGATGCCTCGCATTTGTCCGAAGATACAGACGATTTCGGTATGTCCTAGTGGCAACGGTTGCACTTTTTCTGACGTATCCACTTGCGGATATTATCTCTCAAAATGGCATTCGCCCACCATATACATACAGCATATATATTCTCGTTCTACCCTCAGCCTTGTGCATAATGTATGGCGTCGATGCGTTGGTATATCTAGCTGAAAGCAAAGAAAAAATCAAAAAGTACATAATACGCCTGCTTATTGGAGCGGGTCTCGTGTATGGGCTGGTCTATTTTGGCTCTTATTTTCACACATATTTGACTCCTACGGTCAATACAGCTGGGTTCTATGGATGGCAGTGGGGGCCACGGGAAATAGTGTTGTACCTCACAGAGCATGAAAATGAATATGATGAGTTGTATATCCAAGGCGTTTTCAATGCGGGGACAGTATTTATCCCATTCTACGATCCACATAACATATGCAAAGATAAGTGTAAATTGGGAGGATTTGAGATGTATAACACAAACAAAAAACAACTATTTGTTTTACAAAGCAGCTCGCTTAAGGAGTACATGGCTGCCATCCCATGGCTTCGTGAAGTAAATCGATTATTGAATCCTGCAGACAAGGAGAAAACCTCATATTACTTTATGACTCCCCGTTGAGCGTTTGGGTCACAACTCCCCGTATTGCGATGATACTTTTTGAGAAAGAGAATGTTTCCCATACGGCGTTGATGATCTGGGGTGAAGTATATTTGTCGCGGTTTTTTAATATCTCGGTGATCGCTTGTGCCAATAGCTTTTCATTCCGGGGCTGTACGACGAGTCCCATTCCGGTTAGTTTGACTGGAACGCGCACGCCAGGGAGATCGCTAACAACCACGGGGATGCCACATTTCATTGCGTCTACTTGAACCATACCAAATGCCTCAGTTTGATTGATAGAGGGCAATACGAATACATTAAGAGACTTGTAAAAAGACGTCAATCCTGGGCCAGAAAGTGTGCCGTAGAAATGGTGGGAGAGGGAACATGATCGAAGGAGCATGTGGATACGTTGAGTGTATGCATTTTCGCCTGCAACATCTTTCCCATATGGACCGGCAATCTGAAGGGAGTATTTTGTTTTCGCGTTGGCCTTTTGTATTTCACTGATGGCACCTATAAGCACTTCGAGTCCCTTTTCGCTCGATACACGCCCGGCAAAGCCGATACGCACCTCATCCACATACGACGGTATTCCGTCACCCTGGATGTGTACGGGATCGGGAACAGGGGGGAGGATAAAGGTGAAACGGGAAGGTTTTTTCCGATATATCTTTTCAACCCATGTTGATTTGCAATAGTCTCTTGTATATCCGATGACATGCGTGCAAAGGGATAGCTGTATCCAGTTTGCGCAGCTTAATACAGCTCCTATGATGCTGTTAAATAATCCGGGAGGCAAAGTCACGACACAGTGGAAAAATGCGAGTAACGGTTTGCCCAGAAGTCGGGCAATGACGGCGAGCAGTGTTCCCTCAACATTTGGCACATTGAGGATCAGCAGATCATGCTTTCTAGCCTCAATAAGAAAGGTCCAGACACTCATAGGGGCAATGAATCCTTTTGATATGGTGAACAAATAGGGCATCCGGATGATGAGGTATCCGTTCATATCCTCACTTGGTGTGAGACTGTCCCGATGAGCAAAAGTGAGCACGGTAATGTCAAACTCTGATGACAATGACCGAAATACTGATTCGGGATATGTAGTCATGCCCGATAGATAGGGATGGTAGTATGGTGAAAAGAAAAGAAGTCGTTTTTTTGTGTTCATACCGAAATGGGTTGTTCAAGATGGTTTCTTTGCCAATCTATCATGCTGTCCAGGCCTTCGAGTAATTTGATCGTCGGTTGCCACCCGAGATGAGCCTGAATGAATCGATTGGCAGAAACGAAATATCGTTGATCCGCGAGCCGCTCCTTTTCATAAGCGATATGTGGTTCTGTGCCTATCTTTTGAGTAAGGATGTCAAGTATTTGTCTCACCGAATACGCATTTTCGAGCCCACCACCTATATTGAAAACTGAACCACGGACTGTCTCAATCTGCTCAATCGCAGCTGCATACCCTCGTACAAGATCGTGGACATGGAGCAGGTCGCGGACTTGGTATCCATCTCCGAACACGGTGATCGGACGATGTGCAAGTATTTGTTTTGAAAAGTGAGCTACCCACCCCTGGTCCTCAACGCCTCGTTGATATGGTCCATAAATACACGATTGACGAAATACGACCGTGTTGAGTCCATATGAATGGGCCCAGTCCTTTACGTATTGATCTGCGCTTCCTTTGGAAACGCCATAGGGAGAAAGAAAATCAAGTTGCTCAGACTCATCGATGCCAAGAGGCTTGGAAACATTTTCCCATCGAAGTTGTTTTGTATTTTTAACCAACGTGTGTGAGTGCAGATCTCCATATACTTTATTTGTAGATGAGTAGAGGAATGCAGCATGTTTGTTCAGTTGCTTTGTGGCTTCCAAGAGCCTGAAAGTCCCCAGGACATTTGTATTAAAATCATGCTGGGGATCCGTAAGTGAAGTCGTAACAGCTGTTTGACCAGCAAGGTGAAGGATTGCCGATGCCTGAGAGATGTGCTGAGCATATGTATCGGTATCGCCTACATCAGCTTTGACAAAAGTGAGTTTTGGAACGGCAGTTTTGAGTGAGGATAGATTGCTTTGGACGCCATTACGGGAAAGATCGTCAACGATGGTGATGTCCCAGCCCATTTTCCCAAAAAAAAGTGCGGCATTGGTACCGATAAATCCTGCTCCGCCGGTAATCAGGATCTTACTTTTTTTCATATGTCTCGATAGTCTTCATAACATCACTAAAATGAGCAAACTTGTGAGGGTAGGGGATTGAGCGGTCAGCAATGTTGTACATCCACCAGATTTGGGTTGGGATATTTCGGGCAGTGAGATGCTCGACGATGTTCCAATTATCTTCAACATATATATCGAGGCCAAGTTGCTTGATTACACGCTCTTTATACAGGTGTGGCTGCTCATTTTTATCATTTATGATGATTTGACGGAAGATTTGCTCGCCATGGTGATCTGCCACAAATGAGTCGAGCTCATTTTTGAGAAAGTCATATCGTGCAGTCACCAAATATGCCTCAATGATCCCTGCTTTCACCAGTGGCTCAATTCGCTCAAAACCAGATGGAGTAAACAGACTGAAAACATGAGCAAATTTCCAAATTGCTTTTTCGATCGGTCCTTTGGGTATGTGAAATACTTTTTCTTCCTTGGGTTTGGTGAATCGTTTGTATGAGGTGATGAGGGGTCGAATGATGCGGAGCGGGTTGTAGAGGAGCACTCCGTCAAGATCAAAACCCACTCGTATGGGTACATGAGGTGTTTGCACTGGCATAGAAGATAGATTATACTCGTACTTGACTCGACACTCAATTTGAGACGAAATCAATCATGTTGCCTATACTCATCCAAACCAAATACCTCACGATGTATACGTTGGGCATCTTTTTGGTTTTGGCTCTCTTCTGGTTTTTGTACTTTGTCTGGAGATATGTTCGATTGACTCCGCATAGAGAAGAATATGTGTTTGATGTCATTATCATCGCTGGACTTATAGGGGTCATCGCAGGGAGAATCGCACATGTCCTCATACATCTTCGCGTTTTTATGGAGACTGGATATAGCACAATGTTTGCGATACACCTCTACCCAGGAATACAGGATTCAGTGGCATTCATCTTTACATTATTATCCGCAGGCATATTGTTCTCACGTAAAAAAATTCCTGTTTCTTTGATTATCAGTCATTTAACTATTGCCTTTTGTGTCGGCATGGCTCTTGCCAGTTTGGGCACACTATTTGGAGGCACGATCGTCGGCACCACAACTACCCTCCCTTTGAGGATCAAATATGCTGGGCTAGATGGCCTAAGACATATGATAGGAATCTATCAGGCTGTTTACTACTGTTTTTGGGCATTTATATTCCACACTCTCCTTATGCTGGGAAGACATAACAAATATCTCTATGGTGTGATGGTTGGGCTCATGTTGTGGGTATTTGCATTTGGTAAGGTTATTTTCTTGAGTTGGATTGAAAAGGATTTATTGTATCCAACTGTCCTGGCTCGGAGCGTGGATGTGGGGCTAGTGGGTCTTTTGATGTTGACAGGCTTGGGGTTGTTGGTATATTATCTCCGCCTCTACGTACTGAAGTTACACGCACGATAGAGTATTGATATATTTTGAACCTTGGTCCTATGGATAAAGCCTTTTTAGACAAACAAAAACAAAAATTGACCTCAGAAAAAGAGAAAATCGACAAGCAGCTATTGCAACTCAAGTCAAGTGATCCTTTTTCGGATCCTGATCATGCCACAGACAATGCATCGCCCGATACTGATGCTCGCGAAGAGATGGGGCATCTTGCCGTTGAAGCGACAGGTGATGACTTGAAGCATAGGCTAACTCTCGTAGTTGCAGCCATAAAGCGAATCGAAAAGGGCACATACGGCGTCTGCGTACGCACGGGCAAGAAAATCCCCAAGGCCCGCCTCATGCTCGTTCCTGAGGCTGACCGAATCGTAGACTGAGATTACTTGTTTGTGTCGATTCAACTTCCACCATATCCCTTTGCTTGTCTATACCCAGTGTTGTACTGTATATGGTATGAGGTCTCGACAAATATACCTTATCGCCGGACTTTCCCTTCTTTTTATCATCATCACTGTGCTTGTATGGCGTTCGTATCAAAACTCACTCTTTGTGCTTGATCGCAACCGCATTTTGGTCGGAGTATGGTTGGGTGATGAGTCGTATGTATTGTCTCTCCCGAAGGAATCGGGACAAAATCATATACTCTGGTACCCACCCAGTCAAGAAGTCACGATCCCCGGCGGCCTCAAAAATTACCGACTTGGAGCACTCAGCAAAGTAGCGCAGCTTGAATCGGACCCTCGTCTCTATACAAAGGCCATGAGCCAACTGAGTGGAATACCCCTTGAAAGGACTTTCTACAAAAATACGCAAGAAGTATATTATGGAGACAATCAAATACATGAATCGATATCTGAAATAACATCCCAAGTCAGATCGTCTGTTTGGGGTCTGGAGGGCGGGTCGCTCTGGGATAAACTCTTTATTTATCAAAAACTCGGATCTTTGAGAAGCTCCAATACCGAACTATATATCAAATTGAAGCCAGACAAAGCAAACCTCTATGATCGCATATTTCGTAATGAAAAGCAGCTTGTACAGATGACCTATCCAGGCACTCCGGCGACTGCGATGTTCCTATCGCAACTTTTGGAGGGGATAGGCATCAGAGTAAGTGATATCGGTGCATACAGTAATCCAGTTGCCAAACAATGTATAGTAACCGAAAAAACCCATACTCAATCCAAAACTGCGGCATATATAACTGAGTACTTTGGTTGTGCATATAAAACGGGGGATACAGGACTCTACGAAATCCAATTTGCTCTCGGATCTGATACGATAGAGGAGTGGAAGCTCTAAATATGTCCATCATCATCTGGGTTGCAAGTCTTGGAGTGGTATCTTTCGTGTTTGCCCTGAGAAGCATGAGGTCGTACTCACCTCTTGGAAATCCTGTCGAAAAGCAGAAGCTTTCGCCCATCGGTGAACACCATTCAAAAACGTATTTTACAAATCCCCATCACGGGAGGAGTGAGCCCCCGAAAGGAGGAAAGGGGACCGCTATCAGGGGGACGATTGTGAAATTGTGAAGGTGACTATTCCTCTTCTTCCTCGTCGGTCTCGATGCCCATGATTGGCTCTTCGACATTTTTATCCTCGGTTTCAAGGTCGGCAATAACGCTGTCCTCGATGACATCACTTTTTTCATCTACTTCTGGAGTAGTGTCTAATCCATCTGGAGTATCGGTCGATTTGGGCTTTTCGACAATCTCGGCTTCAAGCTCCTCAGTCTGTTGAGCCATGACACGGGCGATGCTCCCGGGAATATCCAATGGGAATGATGCCATGCGCTCAACTTTTTTGCCTTTGGACTGCTCACGGATGAATATGCTGATTCTACTCAGATTTGCTTCCCGAATATATGCGCAATATACACTATCGTGCTCAATGAAGTAGATGAGTCGGACTCCGACATCGTCTGGCAGGATGCCGACATACTCATCATTTTCATTGCGGACCTCGACGTGCCTTTTTCGTATAATCAAATTGACTTTTTCACCAACAATCAATTTTGCAAGGACGGTCCGTTGGCCAAGTTGGTTGATGACGACTGCTTTGGTTTTGCCAGGTAGCTCGACAAACAAGTCAGGATCGAGCTGAATATGTTTGATCTCATTGGTTACAGCCGATTCCTTGTTGATCGAAACTTTCTCTATATACTCTAGAGCAATGATGCTCTGGGGCTGATGCTTGAGGACAGCTTTATACAGATCATAGGCGGTGTCAAAGTCTTTCAATTGAAATGCTGCAAAGCCTCCTCTGAGGAGAGAGGGTATATTGTGGGGATCAATTGCGCGTATCTCTTGGTTCGTTTTGAGCGCTTCGGCCCATCGGGAATCAAGCGCGGCTTCGATAGCTTTTTTTTCGAGTTCGTTGAGGGATAGTTTTTGCATGTTGGCGCGAGAAGTATACCGATGTATACATACAAGTCAAGACGACTTTCGATAGAGGATTGAGTAGAGGATAGGGCTCTGGGGATGTACAATAGATATGCATGTTCAAATACCTCGGATCGCTTTCGAAACGCCTCCGTATACTCATCGCTAGCAGCGTTGCAACGGGCATGTTTGCCATTGCTATAACGCTTCCGTACCATCTGATTCCCGTAATATCAATAATTTCTGCGGTAATTATCTATGCAGTTGTTTGGTATGCTCTGTATGAAGATGTGAAGGGGAGAGAGTGGTACATGCTTTTTATCGTGCCTGTGGTTTGGACGATTGTGTGGTACGTCTTCTTCTTTCTCATCCCCGTACGATGGGTAACACGACTTGGAGCGGTATCCATCTACGCTTTTGTGCTCTATGTCTCACTATCAGCGAATAACATCTTCAATGTAGCCAAAACCAAGAGTATCCAGCTCGTACGAGTAGCAAATGCAGTAAATCACATCGTCCATATCGCCACTCTATACCTGTTTCTTCAGATCATATATGCCTTTGAACTGAACTGGTTCTTTCTATTGATCAGCTCGTTCGTATACATGACTTTCATGTATACACAGTTCTATTGGGCCCAACACCTGAGCACCCAAGTGAGATCTGATACTCCATATCAATCACCCTCAGTTTTAACCTCAATCACTGCGACATTTCTCATCTCACTGAATTCATTCATTCCCATGTACTCAGTGCCACTGCGAGCCGCCCTCATAGCTGGCTTTGTATATTTGCTGACGGGCGTTTTAACCGTACATATCCAAAAAAAGGTATTCGCTGCGTATTTGCGAGAATACATCATCGTTTTGGTGATTCTAATCTGCATGCTTCTTTTTGCGATCCAATGGGCTCCCTAACGGAAAGAGGAGGGGGAACTAGTACCAAAACTATAGGATATGTGGATAAGTCTAATGAAGGAGAGAGGAGTATTTCCCATCAATATCTACTGCGATTGAATAAGTGTTGCGCACTCATGCTCAAGCAAACCAAGAGGATAATTCGTGCAACGTATTACGCACATTGTTCAAGTGCACCAATTCCCCATTTATGGGCATCCAGGTACCCAGGAGAAGCGAGACTGCTAATGTCGTAATATGTATATCTTGCGATGTCTAAGTAGGAAGAGAAGAGAGGGTGTGTTTTTCTTGATATTTATTTTTTGTACCAAATCCACTTAATTATCCCACCTATTTTTTTGTGATTATATTGGGCGATTCTCCGCTTCATATGGTGGCCTATTTGGGCTGGTATTTTCGGTATATTTGGGCGTGACTATTAGGCTAGATTTCTTTTGGTTTGCCTGATTTTCTGTATTCTCTCCCCCACTGACGCTCTTTCGTGCCTGGTAGTGCTGATATGTGTAGCGAAATAAAGATTCACAACCGATATCTGGCCCAAATCATTACGTAATAACCCAGGCACAATATGTACGATTCATTTCCCACAAATAGTAAAAAACGATTGCTATATCATGCCGTCCACTACACAGGGGAGGAGCTCGGGTGAAAACGGAGCCAAAAATGCAATTGGGGCCTCAAAAAAGCCCTTATGTCGGGTATTTTTTCGTCGAAAATACAAGAAACGGAATGGGCTATCATAAGACATGTTCTCATATATATTTATTGCACGATATACAATCTGTAGATCTTCTTGATGCGCTGTGAAATATGGGAAATGAGCCCATATTCATCTGAGGGGACATTTTGACCAAAAAGCTATCGGTCACTCACTTTGCAGTCACTTTTTCGATGAGGATTTTCTTGAATTCATCGAAACTTCCAAATCCTGAGACAGCTTCGCCATCTATATAGAATGAGGGGGTAGCTTGGAGATTTGCTGCAAGACCAGCTTGGATGTCTCGCTCAATTTTTTGCTTGACTGGTGCAGACTCAGTATCTTCTTTAAAGAGTAAAGTATCTAGGCCAAGGTCTGTTGCATAGTTTTTGAACTGTTCACGTGGATCCTCTGACTTGACCCATTCATCCTGCTTAGCATAGGCAACATCAACAAATTCGAAAAATTTACCCTGTAACCCTGCTGCCTCTGCCGCTTGCGCAGCTATTTGGGCATGCTGGTGGATGTTGACTAAAGGAAAGTGTCGGTAGACAAATGTGTATTCTTCGCGGATGAGCTTTGAAAAGGTTGGATCTTTTGCCATTTCGCTTTTGAGATAATCATGAAAGGTGCGGCATGCAGGACATTGGAGATCTGCAAACTCAGCAAGTACGCGCTTGCCTGTTCCTTGAGTATGATCAGCTATGGTCGCTGAATCTGAGGCACTTTTTTGGATTTTTGCTACTGCAGGAAATTTGTTCTGGACGACGGGATTCGTCGTGGTGTAACTCACATAGAGAAAACCAAGTATAAGGACGATAGCGGCGCCGATAAGGAGTTTGGTGTTCATAGATGAGTTGAAATAAGATGCCTGGAAAGTAAAAATACAAAAAAGATGAAAATCAGCCCCCGCACCCTTTAGAACTCGAGCGCGGGGGGAAACATTCGTAAAAAGAAATTACGATCATCAAACAAGATATGAATTACTTGTGTGCATCGTAATCAGGTTTGCTGACGAACTTGGTCAAGTTGCGGCCATCTGGGGTTTTGCCTCGGAGTGCATAGCGAACTTGTTTTTTTCCGTCTTTGGTCACGCGCTCGTAGGTAACACGCTCCACCATTGCTGGCTCGAGCATGACTGCCTTGCGAAGCTTGACGTCATAGAATTTGATCATAGGGTATATTCACCTCCTTGAATTGAGAATACAGGCCATTGTACGTACGGATGAGGTCAAATGTCAAGTTTTTCGAGCTCAAGTTTTTTCATCGAGCGCTCTTTAGCATGGTATAATGATCCAAAGTATGCTTATTGATGAAGCCACAATCACCGTCATTGCAGGTCCCGGAGGCTCGGGTCACGTGGCTTTTTACAACGGTCGAGGCAAACCCTGTGGAGGGGATGGGGGACAGGGAGGACACATCTATGCAGATATAAAACCCCAGCTCTCCTCTCTCTATACCTATCTTGAGCGCAAAGAATACAAATCTGATCGAGGCGAAGATGGTGGAACATTCAACTGTGCAGGCAAAGATACCGCACCGCTCACGCTCTATTTCCCAAGTGGAACCGTGTTGACCGATATGGAGACGGGTGAAGAAATCGACTTGTCCCTCGTGCAACTCCCCTACCTATTGTGCAAAGGTGGACATGGCGGATGGGGCAATTCTCACTTTAACCTGGCAAATAATGCACTTTTTGACCGAGCCAACGATGGTCGTCATGGAGAGACCCGACGATTCAAGGTGATTATGCGATTGATCGCCGATGCTGGTCTGATTGGATTCCCCAATGCGGGCAAAAGCAGTTTGCTAAACGTGCTCACCGCCGCGCATGTGCGCGTTGCTGACTATCCCTTTACGACGCTCGAGCCAAATCTGGGAGTCTTGTATGGCAATGGTGGATATACACGTGTAGTCCTCGCCGATATTCCTGGGCTCATCGAGGGCGCATCAGAAGGCAAGGGATTGGGGCACAAGTTCCTGAAGCATATCGAAAAAGTGTCGCTGCTCCTCCACTGTATCAGCAGTGAGTCAGATGACCCGTTGCGAGACTATACTCAGATCAGAGCTGAACTTGGCGCATACAATCCCGCACTTCTTGAAAAAAAAGAGCTGATCGTACTGACCAAAAGTGATCTCTGGACTGACCCAAAAAAAGACGAAAAAAGACTGCTTACGTCACTCAAGACGGTCAAAGGGGAGAAGATATGCGTCAGCATCGCTGATGATGAATCGCTGGGTGAACTTGCACAGATGGTCGTGGAAGCTCTGAAGAAATAAGCTCAAATCTCAAATAAGGAGCGCGTTATCGAGGGCCCAGAAGAAAGTATTTTTCTTCACCTGGATTTTCAAAATATACCTTTCGGTCTTGATCAATCAAGTCCTCAAAATTTTCTAAGGCGGCCATAAGCTCTGTGGGAGACTCAACCACCTGAAGAATGCGCAACTCGTCAGGGCGAATATGCATGTTTTCGACGAACATTTGAACGACATTCGTCCAAAATTTCCCATAGAGTAAAATTGGTTTGTGAAAGCCAAAATAGATACGCGCAACGACCCAACACATGGCGAACTCACTGATGGTGCCTGTGCCACCGTTGAAAAAAACATATGCATCTCCGAGCTCCATGAGCTTGCGCGTACGATCAAGATAGTTTTTTTCGCTAAACATTTCATCAGCTGAGATTGAGTGTTCTTTGCCCTCGAAGGTCGTGGCATAATCAGGGTCTAGGTAGACCACCTTCGTTTTGCCCCCGCCAGCTTTGGCGCCGCGTGTGGCAGCTGTCATGATACCTGGTCCTCCACCATCAACCACTGTTAAGCCGGCCTCAGCACACGCCATGGCAGCATGATATGCCTCCTTATAATCGTATTCATCTTTTGTAAGTACTGCTCCTCCGAAAAATGTGATTGATTTGATTATGTTCATAAAAATAAATGTGGAATGAAAATCAGGCTAAATCATGTATTCACATGGTCAACCACTGGGATTTTAGTCTATCCTGTTGGTCGCTGGTAAGCAAGTACTTTTCCATTCCATCGATTGAGCGCTTTCGAGTAATCTCTCCGAGTACAAGTGCTGCGCAAACTGATATATTAAACGATTCTACAAACCCAGCCATAGGTATGTGTAGGTGATAATCGCTCTGTGACGATGTATATTCGGAAACGCCCGAATGTTCATTTCCAAATATGAGAGCTATCTGTGGGCCCAAAGTTGGTATTGATGGTGAGTATAGATTGATTTGGCGTTCTGGATAGAGATGCGTCGCATATGTTGTGTACCCATCACCTTTCAGTTCCTCCATGCACTGGCGACTGCTTGTAAACGATTTGATTGTGAGCCACTTATTTGCGCTTGATGAGGAGACCCTCCCAACCTGTCGAGGACTGTACTTTTGAGTTTTTTCAAAAATAAAGTAAGCAGTCTGAAATCCAAATCCATCCATAGTGCGCAAGACTGCGGCTGCATTGTGAGGATCATAAATATCTTCAAATACGATGACGCCTTGCTGGCGTTTCTGAATAACCTGGGCTATTTTTGAAGCACGATTCGGGGTAGTCATAGGTTCAATAGTAACCTAAATATGGATAAAATAGGGCCGAATGAGTACTTTGGGCCATTCTATTTATGCTATCAAACGAGCTCAAACAGGCAACAACGATTGCATAGATGAAATATAAAATGTACTATGAATACACGTATGGATACTGTCATGGCCTATGTTGCCGCCGCTCGCAAAGAGGGTAAAACTGATGATGAGATCAAAGAGGCCCTTGTTAGAACGGGCGCTTCTCTCTACGTCATACAGGCTGCATTGTCGGGTTATCTCCATACGCAAAATAGCCTTAATCAATCCGATGTGACCCTACCGGCAAGCGCTCTCTCTCCCCCACCTGCTCCCCTTTCCACTTCAGAGGAGCAATCTGCAACCGCACGAATTCAACCCCCCGATATCTGGTGGATTGGGTTCATTCATGCTGCTTTGTATATGTCCATTCCTTTACTTGCCATGAGCATTATTGGACTGGGAACAAATGTCATCAAGAGTTCCTTTACTCAGCCAGCAATCAATCCTGGTGATATGGCAAGTAATTACGTGTCAATGTATATGAGTTTCTACGATTCTTCGATCACTCGTTGGGAAATGGCTCTCGGGCTGGTTGCGCTGCCTCTTTTTGCGATATCGCATCTGTATTTGGTGTATATAGTTGGAAAATATCCCGAAATCGCCGTGCTGAAGATCCGTCTTTGGCTCGCTCATATCACGATGGTGGTCGCTCTCGCCTCCATCGTTGGCGCAATTGCGCTCTACTTGAGCTCACTATTTGGAAAAGGATTTGTTCAGTTGGACACATACATTCTATCGCTTACCGTCCTCGTCCATGGCCTGATACTCTTTTTTTGTTATCGCGGGTCACGCACGAATTCATCACGCACATGATAAAACATATACTTTTCATATTGGTATTGACGGGGATTGTGGGGTTTCTTTGCTATTTCAACTATAGCGATATCGCAAAAAGACAGGTAAAACCAGATGACCTGTTACTAAACTCAAGATCCCCCATCGTGCCCACCCAACAGGCCCAAAATATCCAAGGAATAGCGACCAAGGAGCCCAGTGTCACTGTAACGCAGCCTCCCCTTAACATGGACGATAATTCCAAACGCCAAACAGATGTCACGCGTATCGCCATATTACTTTCTGCGCGACTGTACGAGGACAAGGGTGCGTTCCCCTATCTTGCACAACCGCCAATTACACTGTCCCCCTTCAAATCAGGTGCTCTATGGGGTGGCGGTGGCAGCGCTCAGAAACTGTGCGAATATATAACTGGAACTAAGAAATCAGCAATTATTCCTGAGTCGATGACTATGTCTGTGCTACCTACAGACCCCGGCGGCACATCAAAGAAGTTTATTTCCTGTTCGAATTTTGATACAGGATACGAAATCATGTTTGATGTGAACTCAAAGAAAGTGACTGTATCTGCGCCGTCAACAGAGGGAGGGGAAAAAATTATTTCAGCAACACTTTGACGATCTGCGTATTCGAAATAAATAAATGCTTTATGTTTTGAGGCTTTGCTGGGCCTCAATAGAGACAGTGTGCTACTCATTATTTGTACGTCATTCGCATGGGGTACAAACTAATATTGGTAATGACTGAGTAGGCGCAAAATTGTTATTTTCTATACATTCGAGATTATCTATATATGTAACATGTCGAGCAAGGAATATGTTTGGATCGGATGGATTGGATTCTGCACAAGTCCGCTTGACTAACAAGGTAAGGGGCCAGTATTATGGATAACATCCTGTTATATCATAATTTCAGATTTAGAATATGAACTCCACTCCACTTTCGAAGGATCTCACATCTCTTACTCCCCCACTAACCACTCCACCATCGCCTACTCCCCCACCTGCTCATGCAAAGAAACGACATCATATCTATATTGTCGGTCTCCTGACTGCTGGTCTTTTGACGGTGAGTACAGCCTTTACTATACTTGCCAAACCTCAGCTATTTGCCGCTCTCATAGCACCTCAAAATAGCAAAGCTAAAAACGTAGCTTCGTCAAATGAGCTCACCATGGTGGCAGCAATTGCTACGACGCCAACACCAGCACAAAAATGCATCACAACGTGTTCCGACGTTGCTACTGTGCCAACGAGTTCTGTTAATTGTATTGGGAAGGCTTGTCCAACTCCCTTAAACTCTCAAATAGGAGTTACTGTGTCCGTAAATAAGCCAACACCAGCACAAAAATGCATCACAACGTGTTTCAACCTTGCTACGGCGCCAACGAGTGCTCCTACTTGTATTGGGAAGGCTTGTCCAACTGCAGCCATATCACTTTCGCCAAAGATTACTCCAATCTCAGCTTGTGCGGGTCCAAATTGTCCAACTCCAACCATCTCACTTTCGACAAAGATTACCCTGACCCCATCAGGACCAACTGGTACACCTACGAAAGCGCCAAGCGTGGTCCCACCAGGACCAACCGGAATGCTAATCGTGCCCTCACCGACCATCGGGGGACCAACGGGCACTCCCTCACCAATTCCTTCGGTGAGCCCTACTTTTGCCCCAACGGGCATACCAGCAGGCACACAGTAATAAGCCTAAATCGAGGGATATTCTTGGCCGACACTTCATCTAATGGGATAGTGACTCCTCCTCTCTGACCTCGTGATGTTTAGCGCAGTATGTGGATGCCTTTGAGCAGTAGTTTTCCGACAGGGTGCGTATTGTCTGTAAATACTCTCCAAAAGGGACTTTCCCAATACAGCCGTGCAAGTGTCCGTTTTAGCCTCAAATCTGGGGATAAATCATCTGCAAGTAGTGTAACAAATGTCGCCCAATGGGCAAAATATGCCTCGGACCGATAGTCTATTCCTACGGCTTGTCCAAGCTCAATGATACGGTTGCACATGACACCCAAAAGGTCCCGTTTTTCGCGATCTTTTGGTTTGACACCTGAGCTTGAGCGCATCGCATATGAGTACCAGTCGGCCAAGGGATGTCGAGTCGTATACGTTGCCTCGGTGCCTATCACAACGTGCCAGGGCTCAAGTGACGCTTCAGGGATATCTATCATCAAGGGCGCATGATAGAGATGGGGAACCCCTCCTTTCCAGACATAGGTGGTGAGGAAACTTTTGATCCGCTGAGGAGTTTTATTATAAAATGCATTTTCGACTGTGACAGATACCTCCGGATAGTGCAGGCGGAGGTATTCATGAATATCCTTTTTTACCGCCTTCATGCGGACTTCATCTGGATAAAAAGTGACTATATCGATATCACGGGTAGTACCTGAATGCTTTTGGAAATGCAGGTCGCCCGTCGCAGCATAGGCGATCGTTTTGTTTGAAATATCGATGTTTTCTACCCGGTATCCAGCCTCAAGTAGTCCAGCATGGGATACGCCGCCGACAAATCGATGCGATACGCCTTGTTTTAGAAATATGTCCTCAAGTGCTACAATGAGAGGTATCAATGAAAACTGCTTCTTCCCCATGGCCCAATAATATCACACTGATCAATGTCCTCTGTGGTAGCGCAGCTATATTCCTCACTACTACTTCAGTCTCCCCTACTCATATGATGTTTGGAGTCGCAGGACTCATCGGGATAGGAGCGATATGTGATTATTTTGATGGGTATTTGGCGCGACGACTCGGGGCGACCTCCCCATCTGGTGAAATCTTGGACTCTTTCGCCGACCTGATCACTTTTTGCATTGCTCCTGCCCTCATGATGACGAGGCTGGCCCTTGACTCCGCGTGGCCCTTTATTGCATTTTTCGTATGTGTCGTGCCCATAGTCAGCGGAGTTATACGACTGACTAAGTTCATGGTTAACAAAAAAGGTGCCTCATCACCCAAGCACTATACTGGACTTCCAACGACGGTATTTGGCCTTGCGTCGGCTTTTGCCATTGCAGTGTTGGCGATCCGAGAGTTGACATATCTACCGCTTGGAATATTTATTGGGTTTATCTCAGCTGCTTTGCTGATGATCATGTGGCGATTGGTCTATCCAAAACATCTCACCAAAGTCCGTTTGGTCCTCTGGGTAGCGGCTGCTGCTATCATCGTAGCGAGCGCGATATGGTGGCTACCGATGATCTATATCACCATCAGTGCCGTCATGCTTTTGCTCGGGCTCTATATGGGGTCAACGTATGCGCGTGATTAGATATGATCTCCTGATCCTCCTACGTGGGCAATGATCGTATGCCCTGCAATGACTCGTTGGCCGACCGAAAGACTGCTAGCTACCTTATACGACGAAGGCAGATATACATCTACTCGTGACCCGAAATGAATGACCCCGATACGTTCACCTTGCACAAGTGCTGTCTGTGGTTCGAAAAATAGTGCTACGCGACGGGCCAAAAATCCAGTCAACAAAGCCATCTCATACTTGGGTGCGTGGTTGGGCGTAATCATGAGGAGTTTGCCCGCGTTGTGGCTTGCATCAGGTTGATATGCGAGACGATGTCCAGACCCTATTTCCTTTTCTTCTGTGATCACGCCTGAGGTGGGAATCCGAATAATATGTTGGTCGAAAACACTCATAAATATACCCACACGCATGACTTGGGTTGCAGGATGCTCAGGATGTGACACGAGACCGATCTCGGTCACCGTACCGTCGACTGGCGCATATACATCATCCTGTTCTTGCACGATCGAGCGACTAGAATCTCTGAAAAAGCGAGCAAATAAAGCAGTCAGAAGCAATCCTAACGCCATTGCAATACTTGCAATCCAGTCATAACGATACATAAGCATGGCGATGGAGAGAGCGATTCCGGATCCAAGTGAACCAAAAATATATTTTTGTGCAGCTGTATTGATCCTGATAAGAGATGATACTCGGAAAGTATGATGCAGCTCATAAGGGGCGTGTTCAAGATCAAATCGTAGTGTATGGATGTGAGCAGGAGGTAGGTTGCTCCAGACATATGCATGTTCACTGAGATATCTGTCTTGAATGTATCTCATATACTGGTCGTGAGCATGGTTTTTGACAAATAGCCGTTTTAATCTGAGTAAAAAAATGTATTCGATATAGCTCACCTCTCCACCAGGCTTGAGTATTCTCATATACTCACTCATCACCTGTTTCACGAAACCGGCTGGCAAACCATTGAATGGCAACGTCGAAATGATGTGGTCGAACACCTTTGCATCCAATTTTGCGGTGACTCCTCGTATATCTTCGCAGTAGAGATGCACGATCGCGCCACGCGATCGCGCCTCGTGGATCTCTGTACTCAGCACCCTTTCGAGATTTGCCATTAGTCGTTTGTTGAGCTCAACTACCCATAGGGTGTCTCCAGCGCGCAGATTAGGTATTAGTATCCGAGTGACTGGGCCATCACCTGCACCTACCTCCAGGATAGTCCGATGATCTTTTTTATCATGAATAGTGTGTCGAGCAAGCTCAATAGAGGCATATTTACTCGTAGCAAACAAAGCACCTACTTCTTGGTGATTTTTTATAAACTCTTTCCAGAAAGTGAGAAGTCGAATCATATGTGTTAAGAATTTTTTTGGTACGCTGAAGAAACCAAGGCGAGTTCTTTCAGGATAATCCGATCAACCTGAAGAGGGGTGCATATTTCGTAATCGAAACCATATTCCTTACAATATCTTTTCACAATCTGAGCGAGTTGAGGTTGCTTGTTGCGAGGGCAACTGGGAAATAAGTGATGCTCAATTTGATAGTTCAGTCCGAGATATAAAAAGTCGACAAGCGGACTCGCAGTGACATTGCGTGAGGTGACGATCTGCTGCTCGAAAAATGATATTTTGGTCCCGCGCGCAACCTCAGGCATACCTTTGTGATTAGGGGCAAATACATGGAGCACGTACAATCCCATCGTCCAGTTCAATACAAAAAATATGAGGAGTGATTTCCACAGTGGAAAAAGCAAAAAGGGAAGCACAAACCAAATGCCTATAGATACGAGCCATGTTGTCAGCTCTATGTACCAAGCCCAGGAGACTGGTTTTTTATGAAGATAACGAATATTGTTGATCCGCATCGATATCCATACCAAACTGCCAAACGGAAAATACACGTAGGCTTGATACGGCAAAAGGAGCTTTTGCCACCCCTTCTTTTCTCGGGCTCGTTCAACAGTGAAAGACAGCAGAGGGATGTTGATGTCTGGATCCTCATCGTGCTCATTGGTATGAGCATGGTGTTTGTCATGGCTCGGTCTCCACTGTTGAAAAAGTGTTGCCAGCGAAAATGCGAAAATATGCCCGATGATGTCGTTGACCAGGGTAGACTTTGCGATAGCTCGGTGCCCTGCGTCATGCACGATGCCAGTACATTGGATCGTGACAATGGCTAGAATGATGCAAAATACAACTACCATGACAGGCGTCTCTGCGTGGAATAGGAAAAACAGAGAGGCGATCATCGCGAGTACGACAGATATGATCAGTACCGAGTAGTAGATGTATGACTTTTCAAGAATCTTGGCGTCGGTGACTTCTTTGCGGAGTTTGTTGTATGCGGCAGGGCCGGCTGAACCACTGAGTTTGACAAGTTGGGTGGTAAGTTGTATTGCCATACGTCCATGAAAAGCCAACAGTTTTAGAGATGTCTATTATACCTTATTGAGGGATGTAGAGGATTTTGGCATAGGATGATGTGTATTGATCCATCTATATCGATTCAACAGGCCATCGGAGCTATGACAGGATATATGTGGCGAGCACTACGCTCACCGTGCCTACAATCATTCCTCCGACTATATCCAAGACGTAATGACGCTTAGTCAGGACTGTTGAGGCGATGATGAAGATGCCTATCGTAGCAATGAGCATGTCGGCATATATATTCGCTGACCAGCTAAATGTCATGAGAATGATCGTCATATATACGTGCATGCTTGGACACGCATTGTTTTCTTTATCGTTTCTATAGACCAGCTGAAGGAGCTTGAAGGTGATTCCCTTTCCTGCGGGGTACATGCAGCGTACATATGTTGGCTTAAGGATAAAAAAACCATAGCCTACTATCGACGCGATCAGGACAGTGAGGGTCAACCGTTGAGACTCGATAATAGGGCGGAAAAATACCGAGGCAGTAACCAAAATGATCCATGGAAAATAGGCGAATACATATGGATATACAAATGCTGGCACAAAAGGGACGATATCATCAATTTTGCGCTTTGGTGCTGAGCCACCCTTGACCAGCTGATTGATCGGTGCATATCCGAGGATCAGGATAATATTTGAGAAAAAAAGGAATAAAGGAGTGTGAGTAAGCATATTGGTACCTTAAGCAGTGAGTCTGGGGAAAAGGGGTGAGATTTTCTCTATTTTACCCGTGGTAACCTTGACAATATTCTCCCCTACCTCTGGTAGGAATGGAGCAAGCGATGAGCCAATGGATGCAAGTTGTGAAAGCACACTGAGCATAAAGGTTTTGCGGTCCGGCGCTGATTTGGCCCAGGGCTCAAAGGTATTAAATGACTTATTGATTTCTTTAACCTGTTCCCAGAGGGAAACAATTGTTGATTGATAATTAATAATTAACAATGGATCAGGGGATCCTTCGACAGGCTCCGCCCGTAGCCTACGCCCGGAGGGCTCAGGATGACTCTCTTTTGGAATTTCCAATCCATCTTTTGCAGCTATGGCACAGGTGCGACTGACGAGATTGCCGAGCTCATTAGCCAAGTCTGCTGTATAGAGCTGCGCCATACGTGTGTCGCTAAAGTCTCCATCATCATGGGGAGGTATTTCACGCAAAAGATAGTATCTCGTCGCATTCAGACCATATTTCTTCACGAGCTCAAATGGATCGATCACATTGCCCAATGTTTTGCTCATTTTCTGTCCGGCACTGGTGATGAATCCATGTGTATAGAGATGGGTCGGGATGGGAAGTCCTGCTGATTGCAACATTGCGGGCCAATAGATACCGTGAAACTTGATGATGTCTTTGCCAACCACATGCATACGTATGTCAGCGCCTTCCCAATAGGTTTTGTACTGTTTTTCATCTCCGCCAAATCCAAGAGCTGTGATGTAGTTGGTGAGCGCGTCATACCAGACGTACATGTTCTGCGTCGCATCACCGGGGACTGGTATCCCCCATCCCTTCGTGCGGGTAGCTGGTCGGGAGATGGAGAAATCTTGGAGACCTTTTTTGACAAAGTTCAACAACTCATCGCGACGATACGCCGGAAATATCTTGAGCTTTTCTGACTCCAGGAGATCCTCCAAAAATGATTGATATTTTGATAATGCAAAAAAGTAATTTTCCTCGATGACGACTTCAAGTTTGCGGTTGTGATTGGGACAGATATTGTCTGGAAATTCACCATCAGCATAAAAGGTTTCGCATCCGACACAATAGAGACCGGTATATGACTTTTTATAAATATCCTTTTTGGATAGTTGCCAGAGTTTTTGGCATCCTCGGATGTGTTCGGGTGAACTTGTTCGGATGAACACATCATTGGATATCTGATATGTTTTGAGGAGATCTTGGAAGACGGCAACTTTTTCGTCAACAAATGCTTGGGTAGATGTGCCGGCTTTCTGGGCACTCTCTACATTTTTCAAGGCATTTTCATCAGTACCTGCTGTGAAAAGCACATCGTGACCAGCCGATCGAAGCGATCGGGCCAGAGCGTCGCATTGAACATATTCAAATGCGTGACCGATATGCGGATTGCCATTCACATACGGTATAGATGAGGTGAGGAGGATCTTCTGTTTCATACCTGTTGAGTATACCTGGTGAGTTTACAAATGTTCTCGGTGTCTCGACAGCACTTTCACCGCGGCGATGAGAAATACGCCCCCCAAGAGCAGATAATATCCCCAACTGGGGATCTGGAATAGATAGGGTCCTATGACATAGAGCACAACCAGTACGATAGTACCTATCCCCCACCATTGCATGAGTTTGTATCGGAAATAGGCCCCTGCAATGACTATGCCTATACCATATCCGAGGATAAGGAGACGATATATCTCTCTGATACTTGAGAGCGCCTGGACCGCGGTGGGGAGCGTGAGGGTCGCCAAGGCGAGAAACATCCACAGGTCTTTCCTGTACGTATTATCTACCTGATGCGCATCATATGACAGAAGGAGTAAGTACGCGCTCATCGGGATGATGTACCACTGAACATTTACGAGACCATAGAGGTTCATCGCCCATAGAGCAGCAACCAGAGTGCTCCCCAAAGCTATCCGCGATCTCGTTTGGGCTGTGGCGAAGTCGGTCGTGTACAGTATGGAGACAGAGCCCATCAAACAACATATTGGCCCGGCATAGAAAGGCGAGACGTGTGTGTAGAACAACGACGCAACAAAACTCGAAGCAATGCCCGTATATGCTGCGTATAGTCCACTCTGTCGTAATAAAGGCTTAGATTTGCTCGTCCATACCATGAATAGTCCGCTTGAAAGGGTATATACCAGACTTATATACCTCACTTCGTATCCAAAATAACCCAACACGACATGGAGTGCAAAAAAGACACATGCGCTCGCACATATGGCTATACTCGCAGCGCCAGTCCGTCGCACATACATGATCGCGGCCAATCCAAGATATATGTACAGAGTCATTTGCAGATACCAGCTGTCGATGAAAAGAGCTGAAATAAAGCCAGAGATCAAGAATAAGATCGAGCAGATCTGAGATGTCTTCTCACCCCACAGTCCCGGTCGGGAAGCAGCCATATACGCATATCCGAGCAATGTACAGCCCACTGCGCATATAGAGTACCAATACGCATCGAGTTGGGTCACTGCTGGCGTGATACTCACTACAAATGCCAGTACACACGCGGAGATGATATGTGAAGATATCAATCGGTACTTGGCGACTACGCCAAGATGTAATACGACGGTGGTGATGACTATCACATAATAAAACCAACTCATCTCAAATCCGATGAGCAGAGGCGCGATGCTACTGACTTGACCGACGATCATCCAGATTTTATTGAGATAATTCAGTCGTTGACTCACTGCAAAGATCCTCCCGCCTATGGCGATGTATACAGCTGAAATAATCAAAATGAGTAAGGCGATGAACTGCCGTGGCATGCCAGCTTGGTCGAACCACAGCCCAGCGTTGACAATGAGTGCGACACTCGCCCACGTGGCGAAAAAGGTGCGTTGTTCTGGTGGCACGATATTGATCTGCACTGCAGCGAAGATCATGGACACGGACGTCAGGATGACCAGAAAGTACAAGTCTCCTCCGGTGAAATAGGTCACCATCCCGAGAGCTAGAGCGAATATATGATATGCAAATGTGCAGATACGCCAGTGGCTCGCATCTATTGCAAGTACGTCCTCAGTCACCTTATGCACAGCCAAGCTCACAAAGCTCGCCAGCATCAATCCATATGAGAGGAAATACGGCGTAGTATCTCCGATCAGACGAGCAAATGAGATGCTCGCGGAGGCTATCGATGCCGAGAAAACATATCCCAAGAGCGGATGTTTGATTGAGCGGAGTGCAATACCATACATGACACTTGCAATGAGCGATGTTATCAGCCAAACGAGTGCAAAGTTGTGACTATCAATATCGCGGAAATACACATATCCGATGTATGGGACCATAATCATGCCAATCGCTGTGAACACGATACTCGCAGGCTTGAGGAAAGGGACTTTTCGATTCATTTCGATGCCGCTCACATAAAATCCTGATCCAAACAATATCATCAAGATGAGCTTCATTCCTCCACTGAGCGATGCTGATGCAAACGATGCAAAGGTGGTGGCTGCAGCTATGATGAGAAAGGCGCCGATGAACAGGAGGATATTTGCTGTGTCGAGGTGAGCGCCTGAAGAAGGTTTGGATGGTATCAGCGACTGGTCACTACCTGATTTGCCCTGTTGAGAAGCCCCAGAAGCAGACTCATGCATATATTGAGAGCGCTGGGTCATGACGGCAGTCTGCGGCTGCGCATTTCCTGGTCTTACGACAGTCGGTGTAGGTGTGTACGTGATAGTTGGGTGGTATACCTCATCCACCAGTCGACGAAAATCGCTCCACTTTTTATTCTTATCTGGCTCTGATTGCTCGCCTCTCTGGAGTGCGGTCATCAGTGATGAATACATCGAGTCTTTCCCCTTTTTATAGATATAGGCCGCACCTATGACGATAAGGAGGATGGGGAGTAGCAAGAGTTGCATATACTAGTTAAATATACACTTATTTTCCGACCAATATCATGAGCCCCAATCAGTTTTTCACCTCAAACGGCACGCACACGTTACCTTTTTTGAAATCAACGGTTGTCCCCTGCTTCATTTGTTGTACCAATGAGGATCTGGCTGTTTCCACTTCGTCTTGTTCAAAATTGACACAAATCGTGTAGTTCGCACTGTCGGATACATGGTACTCATACGGCTTATTCGTCAGGGGATCGAGATTCACATTGGCATTTTGTGTGCCATATGGCACACTGTTCGCTGCGATTGATTCGAGCGTGGCAGGAAAGGCATGATTGATCCTATAATAGTCTCGTATGGCATAACTCAATGATTGGACTGCGGAAACTCTCAATTTGTCCCTCGTTTTTCCTGCACGCACCAATGGCGCATCCACTTGAGTGAACAGAAGGAGCATGCACGAAAACGCATATACGAGTATCAGAAAGAGAAATGCGAGGCGTATTTTCGTCGAAAACTGAACATGTTTTTTCAACTCTCCCCCGTAATATGCAAATATGGGGAGCACTAAAATGAGCGCGGGGATGACCTTTGCAAGATAATTTTGGGTGATATTCCCCTCAAGCATCGAGGTGATGATCTGAATAAAGAGGATGAGGACGTAGATGAAGATGAACACCAAAATGGTGCTGGAAAAAAACTTTCTTGCCTTGCTATCAAGCAAGGCTGGGTTTTGTGTGGTGAGCTTGTTGGTATATATGAAAAATCCTACAAATAAGGGGAGCGTGACGATGATGCTCGAGATCAGATACGTATACATCGTTGCCTTGGAAGCGGCGTAGTAAGAAGCAGTAGCCGAATACCCATTGGTGAGACCCAATGGCGGGAGGAAAATATTCACCAAGATGTTGATTGAAATCAAGATAGTAGTAACAACGACGTACAAAGATATGTAGCTGAGGATATGCATCAGTCCATCAAAGAAAGAAAGTTTCAATGCGTTGGCACTCGCTGTAGGTCGTTGAGTATCGGACGATAGACTGGATGGAGGGGGCGGAGGTGCGGCGGAAAGTGATGTGAGTACGCCATTTACTTGATCGGTCGTCCATCCGGAAGCTGTGAGAGACTGGGTAATGTCGGTGATATTTTTTCCTTGTGCAAGCTGTAGTTCGACGAACTGTTTTGGATCCATAGCAAAGATAGTATCAGAATACGATGGCTATTACAAACATGCAGACACCAGTGAGATTTTGCGTTCGCTCACTCCATTTGTATAGCAATAAAAAACAGGTAATATAGATGTATGGTCAGAAAGAAGGCGCTGCTAATACGTTTTATTGTGTTTTTTTTCGTGATCGTAGTTGTGGGAGGGGGAAGTCTCTATATCAGGGCCAGCTTAATCGGCGTCGATAGCGCTCGAACAAAAGCTCGACGACTTCAATCGTACTTATCCTCTATCCAACCGAGCTATCAGATAGATACCACGAAATACCAGACCAAAGTAGATGCAGCACTTCTTGCGCTCTCACATCCGTGGTCATTCCTTTTCCTTGGTCAGATCAATGCAACTAACAGGTTGTTGGGGCAGCTCGAGATAGATGCAAAAGAGTCATATACGAACAAATATACGTCAACGCAACGGTCGCTCATCGAATCAAAATCAAAACTGGATGCATTGCTGCAGGGATATACGGGCCAAGACATCCCCGCCCTAGTCACCGCCCAAAACTATTTGGCCACGAGGAGTGCAACGATCAAGCAGCGTTCAGAGTCAACCTCTCTCCCGCTGGGAGATCTGATTGAAATCACTCAGGAAGTCGACGATCATCGTCTCTATCTGCAATCTGAGATATATGCCTACCGTAAGGACCAGCTCGCCAGCCAAATCACTACTATTCTCAATGATATCGATGGCTATATCCCCTTTTTTGAAAATCGGGGTACTGAAAGCGACCTTGTGACTCGTCTCAACAAAGCAAAAACCACCGTATTGGCAATGCAAAAATTTGAGCCAGACATGGAGACACTTGAGACGATGAATACGCAGATTAAAACTGACTTCTATCCCCTACTCGCTGATGCTCAAGTCAAACGTGACACAATCACCGAGAAAGAACAGACGGAATACCGGCAAAAGTTAGCAGCACTTGCGCGAGCCCAAACAGGTGTGCCCGAGGCGCCAGTCAAAGTGGGAAAAGTCATCTATATCAGTACTTCAGCTCAACGACTCTATGCATATGAGGATGGAGTCTCGCTCTTTAGCTATGCTGTCCCGGTCACCACTGGCAACTCAGGGCATCAGACGGTCCGCGGTGAGTTTGCTATTTTGCAGAAGATAACTAACTTTACGATGAAGTCGCCTTTTCCCGATGAACCCTATACCCTATTTGTAAAGTACTGGATGCCCTTTTATAGTGGATATGGTCTCCATGATGCACCATGGCGCGGGACCTTTGGGGGACAGGAATATACGTGGAACGGGACGCATGGATGTGTGAATATGCGCGAGAGCGAAGTTGCGCGAATATTTGACTGGGCCCCCGTGGGGACAAAAGTGGTGGTACAGTAGAACGAGTCATGAGGTCCGAGAACAGCTAATAGCTAAAGAAGCTGCAAGCATATTAGCCTCTATTAGTATCCGAGTTATCCTAAGTCTAGCGAATTATCTCACCTTACTGTCAGTTCGAGCTTGTCGAGAACTGAAAGATTGTCATCCCGTCCGCCAGCTGGCGGACGGGATCCATCTGCCTAGCAACCCGCCAGGTACCGTACGGTACCTGGGGTCGAGAAGCGAACCGCTTTACTCCCCTCTCGAGAGGGGTACCGCGTTTGACCTGTCTGCCGACAGGCAGGCGCGGGGGGTGTGTTAGCGCGAGATCCTGAACATTGTCACTTCGAGCCGAGCCTGCCCGCCGATTTAGGCGGGGTCGAGAAGTGAGCTAAATAGCCCGCCGTTTTAGGAGGTGGTCCATGAACGAAAGCATACATGGTTCCTGATCGTCATCAGGAAGTCAAAATAAAGAAATGAACCATGAAACATACAGAATGAAATATGAACCTCACATCATGATGTGTGAATTGTGATATATGTTAGTTTCAATCATTAATTATTCATTCTTAATTTTTAATTAATTTCTTCCCCTGTTATACATATCGAATATCTGTCCTGCAGTCAGAGCTTCCGCAGTCACAAAGGGTTCGTCAATGGAGCCGGGGAAGAATTGTTGATAAATGCCAGAAAAAAATCTTGTGCCAATAACAAAAGCTTCTGGGGTATCATAAGTGTTTGCATCTGTTGCAGAATTATCCAGTTTTCCATCTACATAAATGCTTTTTAGGGATGTCGATGCGTTAAACGTACCTACTATGTAGTGCCATACATTATCATTAACTGGGGTTACTCCAACTAAGTTACCATCAGTTGCGAATCTAACGACTCCTCCCGTACCTTGGTCGTCGAGCCCCAAACCATGCAAGTTGTTAACATTAAACTTGTGAAGAATGGTGCCACTACTACTGGTTTTTACCCATGCCCCAACACTGACACTCCCAGTAATCTGAAAATCAGTCTTTCGTACTTCATAGCCCACAGGGGTTTTGCCGGTGGGGGAGGTGCCATTAAAGCCAGCGGCACTTTCGGTTTTAGTCGTATAGACGTTAATAGTTGTCGCCGATCCTCCTGATCCGATATACCCCCAGGTAGTAGTATTATCGGAATTTGTAATCACAATCATGTGCGTAGCGGGATTAGCAGCTTGATATGACGTAAAGGTT
>Ga0194063_10000189_pt1 | contig 45437 bp, 36 predicted proteins | sample SepL3720m_MetaG_FD_155459 | JGI IMG/M metagenome (GOLD analysis project Ga0194063, IMG submission 155459) | Anoxic zone freshwater microbial communities from boreal shield lake in IISD Experimental Lakes Area, Ontario, Canada - Sep2016-L373-20m | ecosystem: Environmental > Aquatic > Freshwater...
AGTATATACATCTTTTTACGCTTATAGAGGTCTATTCAGAACAGTATAAATATAACTGCTGATATTATCAATATAAACTGTAATAAAGATATTCAGTACATAGAAAGTGTTAAAATATAAATTTGCTTTTAGTTCTTAGCACTTATTACTTAGCTAAGTTCTAAATACTAAGTTCTATTTTATTTTTTCTTGGATTTCGATTTGGTTGATTCTTTTGGTTTAGGATGATGCTTTTTTTCTGATATAGCAACTATAACATCTTCATTATTAACAAATTTCCATCAATCTTCAATAGCTTGAAAAATAGATCTAGTAGCCTCTCGTCACAAAATTTGCTTTGCTTTGAGTGGATTTGCTATAGAAACATCAACATCTCAAGGTCTTCTAGGAGATATTTCATATGGTATTTCTATTTCTGTGATTTTGGATGTAATCTCTATGATTTCTTTTACACTTTGACCATGTCATGTTCATATATTAAATATATCATATAATCAAACCTGATTTTCTGCCATAGTTTGAAATTGTATATAATCTAATATGTGTTTGTAAGATGCCAAATGAGCTTCTGCAACATCCATAACATGTATATAATCTCTTACTCATGTACCATCATCTGTTTTATAATCATTTCACCATATATTTAATTTTTCTATCTCTCACTTTGCTACTTTATAAACAAATGGTACTAAATTACTTGGTATTCATTTTGGGCTTTCTCATATCAATCCTGAAGAATGTGCTCATATAGGATTGAAATATCTCAATATAACTGAATTAAAATCCTTGTGTGATGACATATCTTTTAGTAAATATTCCATCATAAGTTTTGTAGTACCATATGGATTATTTGTATTTAGACGGTCGTTTTCAGAAAATGGTGGGATAAGTCTGAGCGAGTCGTAAACGGTCGCACTAGAAGAAAATACTATATTTTTGATATTGTAATTTAACATAATTTTGAGAAGATTTGTAGTTCCCTGAATATTATTATCATAGTATAGAAATGGATCCTGACAAGATTCTCAAACTGCTTTCTTGGCAGCAAAATGTATCACTCAATCTATATCAGAATTTTCTTCAAATATTTTTTCTAAAGAGTTTATATTTCTAATATCTGCATCGTAAAATTTTGGTTTGTATCATATCAACTCTGTAATAGCATCTAAAACTCAGATATGACTATTGGACAAATTATCTAATAAAACTAAATCGTATCAAGCCTGACCAAAAACAACTGCCGTATGAGAACCTATATATCCCAATCATCATGTGATTAAAATCTTGTGTGTGTTTTCCATTTTATAAAAAAAATTCTAAATTGACTTTTGATTATAATTAGTTGCACCACAAAATCAATTGAACAATACTTGACTTTTAATAAAAATTATATTGATTTTTTTATCTAAAAATGTATATGCTTGAGCTATAAAAACAAAAACTTTATACAATGAAAAACGAAAAAAAGGTTGAACCTTGGAATGACCAAAATACTCCCATGAGTAAACATGGTGCAAGATGGGCCGTAGCTACAGTAGTTATAATAGGTTCTATTATATTTATAGCAATGATACTATTTGCAGTTTTTAGCAAGTAATGAAACTTTTAAGATAAAAAGTTGTCTCTGTTTTCCAGGATAACTTTTTTTTATAAAGAAATTTGTGTCTCTTCTCAAGTTTTCATATTTTTGATTTTGTAAATTCAGGAGTTTTTTTCTCACTCTCAAAGTATGATAACATATGGTATTGATTTTTTATCGGCATATTGTAGGGCTTTACCGACTCACTGAATTTCTAATCATTGTTGTACCATGTGTCAGGTATTTCTTAATGTTTGTGCTAACTTATAATAAATATCATAATATCATTCTTCTAACATTGGAATATAATATATTTCTTGTTTCTGATTTTCTATAATAGAATCAATCATTCCTCGACTTTCTAAAAATAACTTCATAGCTTCATCGCCAGGAGCAAATCATACTGCAGGAAAAGCTTTACCACCAAAAATTTCAGCAAGTCAATTGTAGCGTCAACCTCAAAACATTGCACGTTTATTGTCTGGATGCATATCAAAAACCTCAAATACAATTCCATCATAGTAATCAAATCACCTAATCAGACTTCATTTAAATTGAAAATATCAATCGTATCACAATAGACTAAGTTTAGTAAATATATCATGTAAATCTATATATCATTGATTATCTTTGATGTTGGGAAAGTTTTCTATTAATTGAGAAATATTATCTATGGATAGATATACAACAATTTTATTTGTCTGATTGTCATTTAATCAGTGATCTTTTAACATGCTGATAAATATATCTTTCTCTAGCTTCTCTCGTTTATCCATAAGTCTTACTATTTCCGTTTTCTTTTCTGATGGTAGTCATACTTCTTGATCTACTATATAATCTATAATCTGACGAGAGTTTAGATATAAGAGCCGAGAATCTTTGGGTGTTTGAAATGCCATCATAATTTCTATAGCTACCTGCAATATTTCCATTTCAGCATATAAAGACTGACTACCAAACATATCAATATTTAATTGCCAAAATTCTCTATTTCTTCACCTTTGTGGTTTTTCATTACGATAAAAATTTGCTATAGAAAAAAATCTAATTGGTTTTGTAGTTTCTGTATATATCCTACTAACCATACGAGTAACCGTTGGTGTCATTTCTGGTCTAAGAGCCAAATCACTTATCTTACCTGTTCTATCAGTGATGAGTGTAAGCTCACTTCATCAAATATCTTCACCAGATTTTGCTCTCCAGATATCTGCATTTTCTACCAATGGTCATAAATATTCCTCATATCAGAATTTTTTACATACATTTCTCCGGGTATCGAAAATATATTTACGTATTGTAAATTCTTTGGGAAATCGATCGCTAGTTCATTTTGGAGGTGTATTTGATAATGTCATTTTAAAAGTTTAGATTGTAAATTCAGAGTTTAATTTACTTTGTTTCTTAAAGATTTCAAGGTAAAGCTTGTTATTGAATATAATAAATTTTTTTGTATATTGTCGTAGTTATTTATTTGATAAATTGTAAATATGGAAGATATAAAATATAATATAATTAAAACTAGAGAATCTCCAATGTTATTAGTTTTTAGAATATTCTGGTTAAATATATTTTTTAATTTTATTTATATGGCAATATCTCTGATAGCAGATAATTCTGAAATATTTAACAACGAATGATCTATATTTGCTTATGATAGTTTAACTCTGATAATATTAATTTTATTGCAAATAATAATTATATGATTTCTAATATTACAATGGTTTAAAGAATATTATGTATTAGAAGAAGGTTATGTAAGTCATAAAAAATGAGTCTTTACAAAAAGAGAACAAAAATATAGCACAAATAATATTAGATCTATACACATCAAAAAATCATTTCGAGGTAATATGATGGAATATGGTAATATAATAATTAGCTATCCTCAATGAGCACAAACTGCCATTTTTAATAATATATCCAATCCTGAACAAATAATTTATTTTATAGAAAAAGCTGGGAAAAGTGCTTAGAATTGCAAAGCTTTGATTACATCTAATGTGAATTCTTCTAATGGTATTCACAAATATTTTTCGCAATTTTGAACTTCTGTCCTGTCTACTCATGCTGCAAATTTTTTGTCTTTAAGTTTCTTTTTAACTGAGGAGAATTCCATTCATTCCATTCAAGTAGGTCTCATGATAGCAACCGTAACCACGAAGCTTGCTAATTCATCTACTGAGATTAGGTATTTACGAATCAATGAATCTACTGGTATTCAGGTATGAGTTGTATAATGAGACTTGAGATCATCTGCAAATAATTTTGAAACATTTATTTCTGACATAATATTATCGAACTGTTCTCCTAGATGGTCATTGGCATTTTTGCCTATATGATCTCGATCTATATCATGAATCAATCATGCCATGTATCGAAGATTCTCGTCTTGTCAGAGTTTATGGGCAAAATATTTCATAACTTTGGCCACATCTTCACAATGTTTTTTGGTTTCTGTGAGATATTTATCTACGAGTGATTGAACTTGTTCTGTGGTTGGTAGAGTTCAATAGGAAGAAAGGTCAGAATTATTTTCTATTTGAATATTAGAATTTTCTTTTTTAAAATCCTCCACCGCAAGCGGTTCCCCTCCTTTTTCCTTCATACTTCAGGACAAGCCAAAGGAGGACACAACAACCTCTGGTTTCATAACTGGGAACATCACTACATCCCTAAGATTATCTTGCTGAGTAAGTATAGCTAGTATCCTCTCTATTCACATACCAAATCATGACTGTGGTGGCATACCATATTCCATAGCAGCTACAAAATCATCATCTGAAGCTGTAGCTTCTTGATCTCATTGTGCAGCAGCTTGAGCTTGATCATCAAAATTTGCTTTTTGAAGTAATGGATCCACAAGTTCTGAATATGCTTTGCACATCTCTCGTCAATTGACTATAAGCTGAAATTGTTCAACTATATTTGGATTTATATCAGAAATCCTTGCAAGAGGTTGCATAATTTTGGGATAATTGTAGATGAATGATGGTCAGATTATTTGTGGTCTAAGGACTTTTTTGTAGAGATAATCTATAAGTGTTGTCGTTCACATATCTTCCATTCATGGAAAATCTATTCATTTTGCTTGGATATCTGCACGAAGTTTATCTGCATCGTCCATAGTATATTGAGTAATATCGAGTCAGCTTGCTTTATTTACTCATGCCACATAATCTATCCTTTCTCGTGGAGTTGTAAAATCAACTTCCTTTTCTATTCATTCTTTGTCTTTTACTTTTAATTTTCTATCAAGCTTCATATCATCAAAAATAAAATCGATCAATTTTTCCATAAATTTCATATTATCTTCGTAGTTTCGATAGACAGCATAATGCTCTACCTGTGTGAATTCTTGAAGGTGAGATGGATCAGATCATTCGTTACGGAAGTCCTGCCCTATTTCAAAAACTTTCTCGAATCTTCAAACGGTTGCCTTTTTGAGCGACGTTTCAAATGCTATTCTAAGATATAAATCTGTATCGAAATCGTTGTGATGAGTAATAAATGGTTTTGCTGCTGCTCATGAAGCTGCATTTCAAAGTATTGAAGTCTGCACCTCTACAAATCATTCTTTGGTATAAAATTCTCTAAGTTTCTGATAGAATTTAGATTTAAATAAAAATCTCTGATATGTTTCAGGATTCATAGTCATATCTAAATATCTTTTTCTATATAGATCTTCTTGGTCGTGGAGTCAATGAAATTTTTCTGGTAATCAGCGAATACATTTGGAAAGAAATTTAAATTCTGATACAAATATTGTAAGTTCTCATTTATGAGTCTTGAATACTTCTCAAGATACACCTATAAAATCTCACATATCAATCATTTTTTCTGCAAATTTGTATGCAGACATTGGTTCTCAGTCAGTATTATTTAAGTCATTTACATAAGAATATTCTCAGTTTTCAAATTTTAGAATTTTACAACTATCTCTATGAAACATCAATTGTATCTCATCTGTAGAGTCAAGTAATTTTGCAAAAGCAAGTTTACCGTGAGAACGATAAAGCATTACTCTACCAGCAGTCTGAACTTGAGTAACTGGAGATGGAATAATATCATTTATATCACGAAGATCCTTGCTGTCGTATCCTTTTATAATATCTCAAATTAGATTTTTTTTGTCAAAACTCTGAGCAAATGGAACAACTCACATTACTTTCATTTTGTGAACTTTGGAGATACGAACTTCACGTTCTGATTGATAAATTTCTGTCATTTTGAAATTAAATAATTAATAAATTAAAATATTAACTAAGTATAGATTGGTTTATAGTAATAATCTACTATTTTTCAAATAAAAAAAATCCTGACAAAAAATCAGGATTATATTTTGGTCTTTATTCTATACTTTTTTATTTTTTTGTTGCTGCACTTGAAGGGATAGCATTTGTTACAAATCTACTACATATGGCATTTGTCCACTTACATTGGGGCATATTAGAAAGTTGTCATTCTGGTATAATTGATTCTGTAGATCAAGCAACGATTGGAAAACTTTTTATAACTCAAGCAAATTTCTTTAATATATAATAAGCATCTTTTGCTCATACAACTCAATCTTTGTCTACATCAGCAGCAAATCGTTGATTGTATGAAAGATTTACACTGCTACATCTTGAAATACGTAAAGCATCTTCTGATGTAATTATTCAATTTCCATCTATATCTCATAATATTACATCATCTAAATATGGAGATGAATTTATAGTTCCAACAAAATTGCTTCAAATTATTTGAGCATCTTTATTTGTAATTTTATTATCTACATTTACATCTGCCATACAATATCATAATGAATTAGATGGTATTAATGGATTTTTCGCAACATGTTTTAATACCACTAAAGCATCTGTAGAATTTACATCATCACTAACATTTGCATCTCAGTATTTTTCTAATGGATATGATGTTCATTTATATGGTAGACTTGATATTTTATTATCAAAATATGCTATTATTAAACGAGAATCTCTATATGTTACTTTTCAATCTTGATCAACATCTGCTCTTATTAATTGTTCCGGAGTAAGAGATATCATACCAAAAACATATTTTTGTGTCATTAATGCATCTATTGAATTTATAACACCTTCACCATTTATATCTCATAAGGCCGCAGTTGATGCTGTTTTAATTTTTGAAACAATGGTTTTTTGTGATGATGTAGATGAATTTCATCAATTTAATTGTTTTGTTGTCCAATTATAACCTTTAGCAGATGAACTTGCACATCTTACAGGTACAGTTGTTGTTGGTAATTTGATAAGACCAACAAATGCTGCTTGTGCTAAACAAGCATCTAGACTACTTATCTCTCAATCACCATTTGTATCTGCATATTTCTGAGCATCTGTAGAAAGTTGTTTTCTTCATGAAGCATGAGATGCTATCGCTAAAGCATCTGTAGAATTTATCATACCATTACAATTTACATCTCCAAGTAAGCCACATGTATTTGCAGCATTTACTAATGGAAATAAACTACAACCAACTAAAAAGACTAGAACCGGAATAAGTAAATTATGTAGATTTACTTCTTTGGCTAGTTCCTTCTGTATAAACATTTTTGTCTTTGAAACTTTTTTCATTAATAAATTTTAAAATATAAATATAGATATATTATAAATATATTTTATATTTTGTCAAATATTTGATATGTATCTGAAAATCAGTTTTATAATTTATTTTGTATAGAAATTTTTGGTACTTAAAGTGGTTTGTAGATTGAGATTGAAACTATCTATTGATGATCAAACTCTCCTCTGCCATATTTCTCAGTATAACTTATTTCTTAGCGATATAGTAAAATAAGGATTAATCTGAAATCATTCCTTCCAAGTATATTCAGGATTTTTTGTAGGTGATATTACAAGATTTCGATCAGCTATAGTTATATTTTTGGGAAACATATTTACTCGTCAATCGTCTTGATCTGAAGGAAGATTGTATCATGGATAAGTTGCTCATACCTCAGATCAGCTACAAACAAATCATAGAGAATGATCACAAGCTCGTGTATCTATAATCCCATCATATACTCATGATGAATTGGTTATATTAAAATCATGATTACTTCAAGCATCTAATCATTTGAGTTTTAGTACTTGTATATTGTATCGTTTCTCTGTTTCTCAACTAATCACTCAATTTTGATTCCAATCTCAAGAAGCTATCAATTTTCTTCTAAATAATATTCTTTGTTTGCCATCCTGTGATATAAGATATAATTCTTTTACTCAAGTAGCATCTAAAATAGCATCTGGTCAAGCTCACATATCTTCATCATCTTCATCACCGACAACTGATTCTACGGTGTCTGTATTTTTTTTCATATCTCGAAATTGTTGATTATATTGTCAAAACGACTGATATCATGGTATAGCACATCAAGTCCATATTATTGGATCAAGTAATGAAAACACATATTGGGATCATGTTTGATTTTCTAAAATTTTAGAACTACAGTAATATAAGTTAAAAGAACCAGTGTTTGTTGAATCTGGTATATTATTTCAATTTCAATAATTTGTAAAAAGATCGCAATATCAATTTTCTCATACACTCCAAGAAAAATCTACTCATCAACTATCACATCCAATCATAGATCTATTAAAATATTCTTCGTAATCTATAGTATAATCTCTCAATAGAATATTTAATTTTTCCAATGTAAAATATGATTCTTGAATTAAATTTTGTCTTGCATCAATATTATCTCTTATGTTTATAATCTTCACATATGCAGATATAACAACAACCATGATTATCAAGAATCATGTAATTGCCAATAGCATCTCTATGAGAGTAAATCATTTATTTCTAGTCTTATCCAGCCATTGCGGGATTCGCTTTGCTCAAGTCATACGGTCTATAAAGTCGTAAAGTCAGAATTAATTATTAGTTATTTGTAATTAGTTTATTCAATGAATTTCTAGTCGCAGGTCACATCCGTCATCGTGTAGTTGGTTTATTTTCATATCATATAAGTAATCAATTTCTTAGTTGAAATAAATAAACTGCATTTTTGGTAATTGAATCATATATTCAATTTATAGATCATGAATAAAGTCATATATTGGTAAGTAATTGCTGTAGTGTTTTTATAGAATCAGATTTATCATTTATATTGAATGGTTTTGTAAACGAGAATCATTGTGGTATGTTTAAATTTACATTAGATGTCACTTGTCAGGTAATAGAATTATTTACTGGAACAACTGGAATATTTAATAGATTGTTGAATAATAAATCTATCTTTTGATATGTAAATGTCTTGAATAATTGTAGATCAGAATTTAATCTCTTGGAATAAAAAGTTTTGATACTTTGTAGTGCTTTTTGTTTAAATAGGTCTGACAATCAACCACTTGATACAGATGAAACAGAAGCATTTAATCAACTAGTAAGTATATCTATCCTTGATTGAGTATTTACTAAATTTCTATCTGTAGCTGTATTGTATTTTGAAATTATATTGGAACATATGAGATTTGTTCAAGAATAGAAATCCTTTTTAAGTGCTATCAAATCTGTTTTTACTTGAGCGAACTTGGTGTAATCATAATATCAAGAAAACATACTATTTATATAATTGTCCGTATCCTGAGAAAAAATATTTAATAAATTTTGCTTATAATCGGTTAAAACCAAATCCAATCATATTAATTTTTTGTATCTCTTTAGAATATTATCTTGTTGAGTCTGTAGATTGGAAATTAAAATATTTACACTAATATTTTTGGAATTATTTAAACTTTTTATAAAATCTGACTGTCAAGAAGATGATCAATTTTGCAATATATTTATTTTATTGACTATAGTTTCATATCAATCGTTTATGTTTTCTATCTTGGTGATATTGTTGCTTATTGTATTTATAAGCTGAGTATTTTGATTTGTATAATCTCTAACACTTTGGATGAGTCATGATATTAATTGTAATTGATTGGTTTGAAATTGGTTTATTTGTGGTGTATATTTACCACTAAAAGCAAGTATATCTGATTGGATTCATGTATAGTCAGATATCATTCATAATTCATATCTTTTTACTTTACCATCCAATGATATATATTCTTCTAAAAGACTTTTTTTTAAATTATCTTTGGTTGTGTCTAAGACTGCTAAATTGAATGGATTGGTGATTGCTCATAAGCATACCAAACTTTTGTAAACTACTGTCTCTACGACTGGTTTTCATAATTTATCATATTTATCATAAACATTGTTGCTAACTTGGTCAAAATAATTTATTACTGATGTTTTTTGAGAATTAAGTAAATCATAAAGAGAGGTAGATGTATTTGATGAGCTTGCTCAAGCTGTAGATATACAAAGCAAAGACATAAATAAAATCAGACTTCAGATTTTTGTTTTTATCATATTTTGATTTAATTAATAAATAATCAAGACTTGATATTTTTTATATTTTTTATAAACAGTATTTCAAGATGAAAGTAGTGAGTATAAAGCAAAAAGCAGAAAGTTAGAACGAAATAATGTATTAGATATTTTTAGTTAAAAATGTAAAGGTAAATAGGAGATTCAAAATGATTTGAAGTTTGAAATATGAACGAGAAAGAATATAATGTATACTGTAATTGGTTTATTGGTATATTGGGAATTTGGAAACTATTACAGTTTTTAATTATTAATTATTAGTTATAATGCTAATACCAAGTGTAATAGAGAAAACTAAACAATGAGAAAGAGTTTATGATATTTATTCAAGACTACTAGAAGATAGAGTGATTTTTGTATGAAATCAGATTGAACCAAATTTGGTAAATTCAGTGGTTGCACAGTTGCTTTTTCTTGAAAAAAAAGATCCAGACAAAGATATTATAATGTATATAAATACTCCTGGATGAGAAGTTTATAGTGGTATGGCAATATATGATACTATGCAATATGTAAAATGTAATATATGTACAATATGTGTATGACTGGCTGCTTCTATGTGATCAGTGCTTTTGGCTTGATGAACAAAAGGAAAAAGATATGCACTACCTCATGGGAAAATAATGATACATCAACCACTTGGATGAGCAGAATGACAAGCTAGTGATATAGTAATCCAAGCTGAAGAAATTTTGAAAGTAAAAAAAATGTTTACACAAATCATATCAGATCATACAGGTCAAAAGCTTGCTGTAGTAGAAAAAGATATGGATAGAAATAAATGGATGAATCCTGAAGAAGCTTTGAAGTATGGATTGATTGATAAGATTATAAGTTAATCATATCTAGTGTTAACGAGATATCTCACTATGTTCGATATGACAAGTAAAATAGAATCCTCAGAAATGAGGATTTTTTTGTTGATTTTAGATTTAAATAAGCTATATTATTGACAATTTATATTTTTTTATAAATGATATGTCATATTACAATCAATATAATAGATCTAACTTAATAAATCACATATATTCTACTCTACCATTTGAAGAATTTGTGAAATGAGATTTTTCTAATGCTTGAGAAATTATAAATCAGTATCAAATATTATTGAAGAAATGTTTTGAAAATACAGAGCACCAATATTTGTGAAACTTAAATATCAAAGAATATATTACTAATGAACTAGCTGAATTATTGAAACAAAAAGAAGAATTAGAATGAAAGAAAAAAATAGTTGAAGAAAAACTGAATGAATTTAAAAAAATAGGAAATAATCTAAAAAATGAATTTAAATCTGATGAAAAATGGCAAACTGTTTGGAAAAAATTTAGTGAAATGAATTTTGATACATGAGAATTCGAAGATTTTTTATATCAATTAGAGAGAAAAAATCCTGAAAATTATAAATTACGAAAAGAAACTATAGTTAAATTTTTGAACTCTGAAAATTATAAAAAAACAAAAGAATGGATAGCAGATAATAATTTATGGACATTGAAAAGCGAAAGAAATACTATAACTAGAAAACTTAATCACAAAAGTAATTCCATGAGCATAGAGAGACAAATATACGATATAAAAAAATGAAAAGCTGCTGCACAATTATCAAAAAATATCGAAGATGATGTCAAAAAATACTTCTGAAAAAAAAATGAATTTTATCACGAAGATGAAGACCATAGAGATATGCAAACAATCTATATGGAAACTTTAACATCTAGGATAATATTAAATAAAAAAACTGATGATAAATTTAGATCTGAATTAATAAAAAGATATAGTGATAATTTTTGACTCTGGAAACATGTATGGGATATATATCTAGAACTAATAACAAAAAAAAATGATATCAGAAAAAATCTTGCGACTGAAAACAATAAGGAAATAAATTTCGAAGAAGAAATGATAAAATTATTGATACAAGAAATAGATTACTGGATAAAGTTTTGTAAAGGAAATTATCATATGCTATGACAAGGGTTTGATGAAAATGATATAAGTTATTTGGAAGAAAAAATAAAATGAGAAAAAAAACAATCCCGAAATATGGAAGTCTTGAAAGATGAAAAACTATATAAAATATTTAGATTTCTTAGAGACTATCTAGAGCATAATGAGCTTGAAAACCAATTTGAAATGATGTGGAATTATAGTTATCGATGAATAGAAATGGATGCAAATAATATGAAAAAAATATTGTCTGATTTATTTAAATATATGGATAAAGAAGATAAGGAAATTATTAGAGAGTGACACAAAGATCGAAATGCATTTAAAGATATTGAAGAAAGAATCCCAGAAAAAAATAATCAATTAGAATTGTGGTAATAAAAAAAAATTATTAAAAAAAATCTCAACAATGGGGATTTTTTTTATTTTAGATTTGTAATCAGAATCTAAAAACATAGAAGTGTAATCTCGCTATTGTCATTATGGTATTATTACAAAGTTACAAACATAATATTATAAATGATAATAGTAGATTTCGGCCGCAAAACTTATCGCCGGAATGACGGTTTAAGTTTCAAATCTTCTCAAATATATATTACATGAACTTCAATATTCAATATGAAAATCCAGATGAATCACTACTTACAAGACTATTTAAAGTAAGAGGTATCCAGGATGATCCTGAAAATTTTTTAAACCCCAAACTAGCTGATTATTGGCTAGATCCTTTTTTGTTAAATGATATGGAAATAGCAGTTGAAAGGATAAATAAGGCAGTAAGAGATTGAGAAAAAATAATGATTTTTGGAGATTATGATGTAGATGGAGTAACATCAAGTCGGTTGCTTTACAGATTTTTTACAAAATTTTTGAATTATAAAAATGTAAGTATCCAATACCCTGATAGAATAAAAGATGGTTATGGGATGAAAAATAATCACATAGATGAGATGAAAGCAAAATGAGTAAATTTGATAATTACTGTAGATAATTGAATCGCTAGTATAAATGAAGCTCTATATACTAAAGAAAAATGAATCGATCTAATAATTACAGATCATCACAAAGAGCATGATGAAATTCCTCAAGCATTTGCTGTGATAAACCCACAGATATCTAGTAAATATCCATTTAAATGATTGGCTGGTGTGGGGGTAGCATTTAAACTTATGAATGCAATATTATCTAGATCAAATTTTAGTAGTGAAGAAAAAAATCTGATTTTTAATTATTTTTTGCCTATAGTAGCGATATGAACTGTTGCAGATATTGTACCCCTTGTACAAGAAAATAGAGTGATAGTAAAAAGATGATTGGAACTAATAAATACTCAAAGACATAAATTAGCCACTTCAATAAGATGATTTTTGGATTATTTAAATCTAAGAGATAATGTAGATACATTCCACATATGATTTGTGATAGGACCTAGAATAAATGCATGATGAAGGATAAAATCTCCATATGATAGTCTGAGAGCACTCCTCTACACATGAGAAAAACAATATGAACATTTGGTAAAAGTAGATGAAGTAAATAACGAAAGAAAAAAATTACAAGAAAAAGCTTTTAAAATTGCTGAGCAGATAATAGATCATAGTAACAATATTTTGATTGCTGCTGATGAAGGATTTCATGAATGAGTAGTATGAATTGTAGCTGGTAAGATGACTGAAAGATACAACAAACCATCTGTTGTATTTAAAATAGATACAGAAAGGGAGATGGCCGTAGCAAGTTTAAGAGGACCTGAATATTTTAATATAATACAGATGTTGGGAGAAGCAGAAAGCATGCTTATACGTTTCTGATGACATAAACAAGCATGATGATTGGCAGTAAAGCTTGATAGAATAGAAGAATTTAAAGAATTTATGAAAGATTATTGCAACAAAAATATAACCGAAGAAAATCTAAAAAAAACTTTAAAAATAGATACACAAATATATGCACACGAATGGAACAATGAAAGTTTGAGTGATATAGAAAAATTAGCACCATTTGGAGAAGGCAATAAAGAACCAGTATTTATAATAAATAATTTAAAAATTAAAAAAGTTGAAAAGGTCTGAAAAAACTGATGAGCTCATCTCAAGATACATGGAGAACTAGATTGAAAAAAATTGACGAGTATGTTTTGGAGCAAGTGAAGTGAAAGCGAAAAATTTGATATGGATGAGATTAGTGTGGTAGGAAAAATAAAAAAAGATAGCTATAATGGATGATTTTTTATGGATGGAATGGATTGGAGATAAGTAAAATATCTAATGATAAAAAAAATCCCAGAGCTTAAACTTGGGATTTTTTTCTCTAAAAATATTTAATTATTTATTTAGATTTATTTATAAATTTATTAAATTTTTTGTCTTTAGCGCCGCTTCCTAATAATTTTATCATTATATCAGTTTTTGTATTTTTTTTTGTTACTTCTTTTTCTAATAAATCTTGACCAGGAGCTTTATATGTATTTGGTTTACTAGTGAAAGGCTTACCAGTTAAATTAGATATTAGTTTGGCTTTTGTATCTTGGTTTATTCAAAATTTGGAATTACCAGTTAAATTAGATATTAGTTCAGCTTTGGTTTCTTGTGTTATTCAAAAGAATGTCTTAAAAACATCAAATTCTGATGTAGAATCTATTACTTTTTCTTTTATTTTTTGTAAATACTCTCTTGGATTTTTATAATATATTCAATCAACATTTCATGTGGCAGAGAAAGCCTTTCATGAACTTCATCTTTTGGATGCTATATTATATTTAACAATTTGCATCATAAAATTTCCTAAGTCTTTATTGTATTCTATAAACATCTCGGCTAAATCTTTTGCAGATTCTCAATTTTGAATAAATCATTTTGAGATTCAATATTGGACTAATTAAGCATTTGATAAAATATTCAAAATAGGTCTTTTTCAGATTCTATTATGAGCAGGTGGTGGAGGCATTCATCATCATCATTCTGGTGGATCAAGGGCTGGTCTCTCTCTATTGAGCATTTAATATATTTAAAATATAAAACACATTTTATTTTTTAATATTATATACATTAATACATATTTGTCAAATGTTGTTGTATAATATTTCATTTGACTACAAAACCCATATTATTATATTGTTTGTGTAAATAAAAATCTGGCTTACAAGTCTAATCAGGTTTTTTTTCTTTTAGGAATTATTTAATAATAGATGACAGAAAACGAAGTGCAGCAGATACAGAACATAATTACAAATTTAGAAGAAAAGAAATGACATATCCCCTATCTCAGCGAACTTGAAAATCATGAAGTATTTTGACCGATATTCAAATCTTTGAGTAGCGAAGAAAAAGCAAAAGTGAAAAAAATTATCGATGAATATATAGTATCCAAGATAGAATCTACAAAGACAAAATGATGACTTTTATTTAAAAGATTTTGGGAAGTAAATCCAGAATTATTTTGGCAGTTTAGAGATCTAAACGAGAAAGATGAAAATATAGAAAAACCAGAATTTCATGAAGCTGGTAAAAAAATAGAACAAGAAATGTTTAAGCTTGAAGGTATTTTAACTGAAAGAATGTTTAAACAAGAAAAATGATTGGATAAGGTTGTATGATCTTTTTATAATATAGTATATTGTTTTTTTCCTAAGTATGGTAGGATAGAATAGAAATTGGTTTTTTTGCTTAAGAAATCTAGGAATAGAATCATCATATCATATATAAAGATCAAAAAACAACATATAAGGTATTTTTATTTTCTTTGGATAAAGCTATAATTTCTTTAGCTGTATTAATTTGATAATTTATTCAGGATAATTGTAATATAATATCTTCTAAATTTTCTAACATATTATGTTTTTGATTTACAATTATATACTCTTTATCATTTCAGAATCTCTTAATAATTAATTTTTTAATATCTTTGCCTTTTTTGGCCGAGAAACAATATACTATTTTTTCATATTTATTGTTTATTTGTGATAAGTAATTCTGGAGACTTTCTAATCATTGCTCATTATGCGCTCAATCTATAAGTAAATTATCTCTAATATATTCTAACCTTCCTTTATTTTCTACTTCTTGTAATCATCACAAAATAATACTTTCTGGAACTCAGATAAATTTACATATTTCATATGCTAAGGCGGCATTTTTTTTCTGATAATCTCAAATCATATTTGTTGGAATGGATTTATCGGTAAAAATAATCGGACTTTGTTTTCCTTTAGCAATATTTTCTATGACTTTATTATGAATGTTTATAACTACTGGCTTTCCTGGTTTTATTATTCATGCTTTTTGAAATGCAATATCCTCTAAAGTATGTCATAATAATTCCATATGATCGTATCAGATACTAGTAATGGAAGTAATTTCAGAATTTACTATATTGGTACTGTCTAGTAATCATCACATTCAAACTTCTATAACTACGTATTCGCATCAAGCTCTTTTGAAATATTCAAAAGCAATTAATGTACAGTTTTCAAAATAAGATAGTGGAACATTTAAACTTAATATTTTGTTAATTATTTCTAAAAAATCTGATTCTGATATTAATCAATCATTTGTTTTGAATCTTTCCCTGATATCTAAAAGATGAGGAGATGTAAAAATTCAAACTTTTTTTCCTCGTTTTTTAAGTACTGAAAAACACATATTACAAGTGCTTCATTTTCAGTTTGTACCTGTAATATGGATTATTTTATAATTATTTTGAGGATTTCATAATTTTTGAGCGCATATTTTTATTTTCTCTAAATTATAGTCCCTCATAATTTCAGAATCAAATATATATTTTAGTGCTTCCTCGTAACTTTTAATCATAGCTATTTATTTTATTAAAAAAATACGATACTAGATTAGATTTAGAAAAAAGTTTTTCAAGGAGAAAATAGTTAAGATTCCGGCTGCAAATAATAACCCTTTGACTTCGCAAAGGACGAGCGCCGGAATGACAGTAAGAAATAAGATTGCTTCGTCGCCGAGCTCCTCGCAATGTGCTACTCCTCTCTTTTATGATAATAATCTTTAGATGTAAGTCTAACAAATGCTGGGATGTAAACTAGGGTAATGAAGAAGGAAACAAGTAATCATCAGATAAATGCTATCGCCATAGAACCAAACATTTCATCTTTGAAAGCCAATATAAGCAATCATAATATAGTGGTTAATTTTGTAAGAAATATAGGTACAAATCTGATTGAAATAGATTTTCTAAAACTATCCAATGCTGACATTCCATCTCTTTCATAGAAGTCTTTGAAATCTTCGATGTGAATAATCGCTTGATTGACTCAGACTCACAGGACACCAAATATTCAGATTTGAGCTGGGAAACTAAATGTATATCAAGTGATAGCTAATATTATAAGTGCTCATGATATGGAAAGAAAGATTGATGAAATAATTATTATAGGATATTTTATATTCTTGAATTGGATAACTAATATCAAAAACATTAAAAGAATACCGATTCATAAACTTTTTCCTAAATCCGCTCAAACTGCTTGTTGCTGTTCTATATCTGCTCATACTTCATATCTTACTCCAGATGGTAAAGGATTGGATTTTATAATTTCAGCTATCTTGGATGTAACTTCTGAAAGTGCAGTGTTTGTAGTCTTATCTGCTGTGATTTGAACTGCTTTGGATCAATTGATTTTACTAATACCAGCAAGTTCTGGTTCTAAATATTTTTTCAGTAAAAGTTGTTGAAGATAGATATTTCAGATTTTTTGATCATCTATATTTCAAGAATAGTCTATAAATCAGACTAATGGTATCGTATCTCTTCAAAATTCATTGAATTCTTTGATAGTGATTCCATTGGGTTCATATTCGCCATTTTGAATACCAGCAAACATAGTCGCAACAGATATAGCACTAGAACTAAACTGCTTAATTTTATTTGAGTCTAAAACATATTTAAATCTCCCATTACCATATTCCAATGATGTGGAGAGATTAAATACTCATGGAATTTTTTGTATTAATGGTAAAATTTTAGCTATGTATTTTCATATAGCATTGTAATCATCTCAGACCAAATAAAATCATATCGGTTTACTACCGGCTCATGGTCATCATTTTAAAGTCAGAGTAGAAATATCTTGAAGAAAATTATATTTTGGTTTGATGGTTTTTACATATGATTGTAACTGTTCATTCATCACATAAGATTTTATATTTCTGTCTTTGATGGGAACCAATTTTATTGAAAGGCTAGCAATATTACTTGGATCTTTTTGTCATTGTTGCAATCATAAAGAACCTATACTGACTTCTATATATTCTATAGCTTTACCATATTTTTGGTTAATATATCATCAGATATCTTGTGTGATAATATTTGTATATTCTTGATTTTGCATTGTGGAAATTCAAGGTGTGTATTGCATATTTACCCATATATTTTCAGAATCAGAATTTCATAGAAAATCTATTTTGATGATACCCATTCACATAAGTACAAATGCGAATATAAATAATCATCGAAAAATAGACATAAGTCAGACTGATCAGGATTTTTTTTGATTTCTTTTGTAGAAAAAATTTCACATCCTTTTACCTAGATGTTCTAAGAAGACCATACTCTGAACTTCTTTGATTTTGGTTTTAGCTAAAAATGTTGCAAAAAGTATAGGTAATATAATAAGCGATACAAATAGTGAAATCGTAAGGTTACTTGCAACTGTAAGTGGAAATGGTTTCATAAATTCCCCCACCATTCATGATAATCCGAAATACATGGGAAGAAAAATTGCAATGGTTGTAAGTGTTCAAAAAATAATTGGTCTAGCATAATTTTTTAATGAAAAATCTATAGCTCACCAAATATTTCATGTCTCTCTATATCAAACTATTATTCATTGGGTAACCACGATTAGATTATCTATCATGATTCACAATATCAAAATCAATCCAAATGAAACTATATTATTGAAAGACGATCATTGCAGTTTAAAGAATCAGAAGTTGATAAGATATACTAGGACAAATGCTAGTAATATGATAAGTGATGGTCTAAATCCCAAAAACACAAGTATAACCAAAAGCGCCAATAATCAAGTTTCCAAAAAATTTTCAAAAAACAGATTATAAATTCTCTTTATAGATTTCTCACTGGATTGGATTTCTATCACTTTAAGATCTGGATTTTGTTTGGCAAATTCTTGGATTTTATTTTTTAGATTTAATGTCACATCATTCACATCATATCATGGAACTTTTTTGACTTGGAAAGATATTGCATTTACTGTATCTCATGAGAAGAAAAGAAATGATTTTTGTTGAGATCACTTGTATCATAGTTTGACTGTTGCTATATCAGATATTTTTAAAATTTTTCATCATATATCAAATATTTCAAAATCTTTTACTTGCTGAATAATTTTATTTATATCGTTTTCGTATGTACTTACTTCAAAGGAATAAAGACTTCACTGAATCTGCTTTTTGTCTGTTGGTAATTTGATAAATGAAGATTTTAGTTGTCAGATAATCATAGCTATATCTAGATTATTTTCTGCTAGTTTTGTAAAATCAAAATTTACTTTGATAGTTTTGGTAGGCTTACCCACTATGGAAATATCCGATACTCATTTAACTGATTTGATATCATCTTCCAATGGACTTACTCTAGGATACAAAGTTTCAAGTGGGTTTTTACTAGCTATAGAAAAAACATACATAGGTGTATCACTGATATCAACCTTTTTTACTGTAGGATATTTTACTTCACTAGGCAGTGTGGCATATATCTGGTCTATTGCAGATTTGATATCATTCACAGCATCGTTGTTATTTTTTTGTGTCATAAATTCCAAAGTAATAACAGCAAAATTGTAACTTGTCGTAGAAGTTACTTTTTTTAGCAAATTGATAGATTTAAATTTTTGCTCAAGTTTACTAGTTACCTGTTCTTCTATAGTTTTGGAATCAGCTCATGGATATGTCACGATAATATTGTAATAGGGAATATTTACAGAAGGAGTGACTTCTTTGGTAATCGTCATCAAACCATAAAATCAATACAGACCAAGACAAACAGTCAGTATTATAATTACAAGTTTATTTTGTTTAAGAAATTTTATCATTATATATATTGTAAATTAATATATTAAAATATATTGATGTCATATGTTTAGGAAATTAAGAAACTTTTTTGGTATCTCTATCTAGAGTATAAAAATATCTTTTATAATGATCATACATAGTATCATATATTTTCTTTGCTGTAGCTATTTCTTGCTCTATCGCTTTTATAACTTCTGGATCTTTTCATTGTTTCTCTTTTTCGAATGTTTCTTTTGTCTTTTCAAAAGATATAGACCAATCAGATGCAAGATGCACAGCATCTATCTGCTGCGGAGTCAATCATCTACCATATAATGGATCTCGTGCCTGAAGCTCATCTAAATTAATAGGATTGGATCAAAAAATATTCATACTCAATATACCATCTAATATAACTTTAATCATTTTTGATATTCTATATTTTTTTGGAGATGTGATTTTTTCTTCTATCTCGTCTGAAGATTCATTTACCTGTATTACCAAATTATCAAAATCTGAATTATTGAAATCGTTTGTCATAATATATTTTGAGTAAGAATAAATACGTAATTTAATATAAAATTTTTTATAGTAGATTCCGGCTGCAAAACTTAATCCCGCCATTGCGGGACAGGCTGCCGGAATGACAGTGAAAAAATTTATTTCATGATTATATTTCCTATCTGTAGTCATGATAGGACCTGGATATAACCATTATCGATATCTCAGACTTGTATTTTTTTATCAAAGGCTGCTGATTGTCACTGTGCATTTGAAACTTTTATATAAACATAATATCAATCAAGTTTGGGTTGAACATAATCAAGTGGTATCATAATATTTCATGTTGAACTAGAATCCATTTGAAGTCATATTCCAATCCTTTGTCATTCTATAAAATCCAAATTTGTGGAAGTAATTTCATAAGTATAGTTTTGAGTAGTAGTATCTATATAAGGAAGTTGATATTCAATCTGAGATTCTCAAAGTTTATTTTCTCAATCAAGAAAAGTTATTTTTTGACCAATATTTAATTGATATGGAGAAAAAACTTGTATTTTGATTGCATTGTTTCCTGCTGGTACTACCTGACAAAGCATAGTATTTGGATTTACCTTATTTAACTGGATCGCTTGTTTTGTTTTTATGATTCAGTTTATAGGAGATTTGATAACTTCTCATCATAGAGTATTTACAAGTACTTCATAATTTTGAGCCAATGTTAAATATTGGCTTTTAAGTGATCATAATTGTATGGACTGAGTATTGTCAAAATTTTGTATCTGTTTTTCTAATGTATTTGTAGATAATTCTAAATTATTTAATTGAGATTTCATGTTGTTGATATTTGAATCGAAAGTCAGATCAGCAGATGGAGCTTTGTTGTCGCTCATAGTATCTATATTGTTTTGTAGGCTATCTATCTGAGTAGAATAATTATTTTGTGTGGTATTGTATGCTGATGCTAAAGTTTCAAAATTTGTTTTAAGAGTAAATAAAGATGTGGAATATGCTGAAAACATAGAATAGAAAGTCTCTATAGATGGTCAGCTTGTAGATGTTTGTGGTAATGATGTAGATGCTGTAGATGCATCCACTGCTTGAGAAGCTATAGAAAATAATTTTCATAAATCTTGAAAATAATCAGATAGATTGACATCATCCATATTTGTAATATCATTTATTTTGGAATTGAGTCAATAAAAATCAGATTTTAATTGGGTTTTAAGATTTGTATTTTTAGCTGATAATGATGATTCATAAGCAGAACTTGTAGATGTATCTGTGATACCAAATGTATCATCTAATTTCCTCATAGCATCTGTAATGGCAGTTTTTGCCTGTTGTCTAAAATTATCTAAATTTTTATTTAGTTTATTTGTATCGGTATCTTGTGAATCTTGTAAAAGATTTAACTGTAAATCTAAATTATCTTTGGTAATACTCATATCGTTGGAATTAAAATTTTTCTGTTTTTCTATGTTCTCCATATTATCTCGAAACAAGAGATAGTTCCTTTGATTTGCTTCTTCTTGTTGTTTGAGTATATCTTTTTGTATATCAAAACTATTTTGTGTATGGGAGATGATATCTCACATATTATCTATTTGTTTTTTGATATAAGATAATTGAATATTAGAATTTTGAGTAGCCGCATCATTTGAGGGAGATATATGATAAAGCATCTCTCAAGCAAAAACCTTTCTTCATGGTTGACAATTTTCATATGAAATAGTTCATCCCAATGAACTCATAATATTTACAAGATTGTCTGATACTACTATTCAATAAACCTTTTCGTTTGTTGTTAGATCGTTTCTGACTATATATTCCTGAGTAAATGTAATGCTTGGTGGAGTGGTATTTTCTTCTGTTGGAGATTGTGCAGCATTGCGAACAACAGCAAAAATTATCAGAGCTATAAAAACAACTATGAGTATATATTTCAGTTTTTTTCGTATTTTGGAAAACAAGGACTGCTCTTGCTCATATTCTTCTTCGTAAAGTTCTTCTTCCATATAATCTGCCATTGTAAATATTTAAATGTAAATAAATCCTCCTGTGCTTCGCACCACCCCTCCTTTTACAAAGGAGGACAAAAAAAAATGCAAAACTGTCGTTTATATATATTCTTTTGACATAGAAAATCAAGTTTTTGTCAATAATAAAGATATTGAAACATATAAATGCCTAAGCATCTAAATAGCTTAATAATACAGGTAGTAATTGATATTTTCAATAAATGTTGTATTTATTGACTTTTTATAGTAAATAAATACTCTAATAAAAACAAAAAAAATATTATGGCTAGTAGATCTTTACAACAGAAACCAGAACCAAATTTGGATTTAGAAAAATTCAATATCAGTCCTGAAGACAAAAAAAATCCCTGGTGGGTGCAATTATCATTTCACATATGTATAATTGGCAATCTCTTTGAATTTTTTATATACAAAAGTTCAATTCTTCTTATATTTGCTATTATGTTTATATATTATGGATATGGCATAAGCAAATTTAATATCAAAGCGCCCCGCAGCGCTAGGATAACAATCTTATTGTTAGCTATATTTCAAATTTACTGCATTGCAGAATTTATAATCAAATCATTACCTTTTTTTTGAGGTGGTGATTTTTTTTACTGTCATTTCGAATGTAATGAGAAATCTCTTTACTATTTTTAAGAGATCTCTCCACTATGGTCGAGATGACAAGTTAATGAGAATGACAAAGAAAAAAGGAGCCGAAGCTCCTACAAAAAATAATTATATATAAATCCTCCTGTGCTTTGCACCACCCCTCCTTTTCCCTTCATTCTTCAGGACAAGCCAAAGGAGGACAATTAGTTACTAAACTCTTTTTACTTTTTTAGTAGTATGACTTGGATGAGTGGTTTTATGTCATGTCTTATGTGTTTCTTTATGATGTGTATGTTCATGATAAGCTGTTTCTTTGTGTAGTTTTCTCTTGAGTGGTCTGTAATGAAACAGATATCGTAAAGCATGAGAAAATCACAAGAATATAATAATAAATCAGATTCGTAAATTTTGATATATAACATCTAATCAGAGTTTCATATTTATAGAATATATATCTGGTACAATATAACTTAAAATAATCACAGCATAACCAATAAAGCTTATCAAAAGCAAAGTATTCCAGGCTTTTTTGTGGATATTGTGATGAATCAATTCTCGGTATGTAAGGAAGTAACTAAGGAAGTACAGACACATAATAGCTACGACTGACCAAAATACAAATTCTCTTTGCAAAATAATCTTCTTTTCTTTGATCACTGATACTAATGTTTGTTTTTGTTCAGGAGGAGCTGGATAGAAATTTTGTAATCATTTGGCAATTTCTTTGACATCATCTATACTTACTCAATGAACTTTTTGAAGTTGAGCTATATCGTCTAACTCTTGTACTGGAAATTTATTGAAATAATGTTCACTAATTTTTTGAGCCAATACTTTTGCATCTATACCATATATTGTAGCTGTTTCCAATATACTTTTGGTCTGCAAATACTCACTTGGTACTTCTATAGTAAGTGTAACTAATGTAGTTTGCGGTCAGGTTTTGATATCGTTTGTTCAAACTAAATCTTCATTTCAAGTTTGAGCGAAAACAGTAGAAAGCGATAGGTAAAGTGCTGAAAGCACAAAGTATAAAAAGAATTTTTTCATTTGATAAATTTATTAATAAATATTATGTTATTATACTATAATTAGTGTATTAATATTAAATTAATTATTTTTTTCAATCCATTCTCAAAGATCGAGAATCTTTTTTTCTTGTCGTACATTTCACATCAACTGAATTCATACTGGCATATCTTCTCCCCTATCATTTATAGTTCAGATAGGAACTGATATTGCCGGTAGTCATCACATATTTGCAGGTATTGTATACATATCAGCGAGATACATTTTGAGTGGGTCGTCTGATCTTTCTCAAATTTTCCAAGCCACTTCTGGAACTGTAGGCATAATAATAATATCGTATGATGAATATATTTTATTAAAATCAGATTTTAGTTGATCTCTTGCTTTTTGTGCTTTGAGATAATATCATTCATAATTTGCACTACTAAGTACAAATGTTCAAAGTAAAATTCTTCTCTTTGCTTCTTCTCAAAATCATTCGGATCTAACACGAGAATAATAATCCATCATAGAATCAAAATTACTTGTATCATCTTGTAAACCAAACTTGATACCATCAAACCTAGAAAGATTTGTACTAACCTCTGCTGGCATTAGTGTATAATACATAGGTACTGAATATGCTAATGTGGGAATTGAAATCTCATCAACTTGAAATCATGCGGATTTAAGCTTTTCTATAGTTTCAAGAAATTTAGCTTTTACTTGGGGATCTAATCACTCTCCTAAAACTTCCAAGGGTAATCAAATTTTTAAATTTTTTGGATCAGAATATTCTAAAAAATCAAAAACGTCTGCTCTAGGATCACTCTGAGAATCTTGGCTATCAAAGCCAGCTATAGAAGATAATAAAATTCTAGCGTCTTCAACTGTTTTGGTAAATGTTCAAACTTGATCTAAACTAGATGCCATAGATTGTACTCCATATCTAGATACCCTACCATATGTTGGTTTGAGTCAAACTATGCCACAAAAAGATGCTGGTTGACGAACACTTCATCAAGTGTCTGTACCAAGAGCAGCTATACAAGAATCAGATGCAACAGCAACAGCGGATCATCATGAGGATCATCATGGTACACGATTTGTTCAATGATTATTTAATGTATTTCCAAAATATGAATTTTCTGTAGATCATCACATCGCAAATTCATCCATATTGGTTTTTCATATCATTAGTCATCAATTTTTTTCAAGATTTAGAAAACATGTTGCACTATATGGTGGTACATAATTTTCAAGCATATGAGATCAGCAAGATGAGATATAATCCTTTGTAAGGATAATATCTTTGATTCATATTGGGGCTGCGTGTAATGTTCTAGTGCTAAATTGATTTATATTATCTGAAACATATTGTTCATGGAATCTAACAAATGAAAAATAATTCTGATTTAATTTCTGAGCTTTATCAAAATAATATTTAACTACTTCACTTGGATTTAATTTTCAACTTTGTACTCAGTCGATGTATTGTTTTAGAGTTAGATTCATTAGAAACACAAATATTATTAAATTAGTTTTATATATAGAAATTTAGGAAAGAATAACAAGAAAAAAAACCATTCGCCTAAGCAAATGGTTTCTTCGTTATAGAATAAAAGTTATATGATAAATTTATATGATAAATTTATAAATTAAAATCTATTTTTTACCATATAGAAAATTTAAAATAATTTCTATAGATAAAGTCGATGTTATCCCGCTATACCGATAAAGACAGTACAGGTTGCGGGACCGGCGTCTTATTTATAATAATTCTGTGAGTCATTTTAGAATTACTTTTAATTCTTCTTTTGTGGTTGCTATCAAAGAATAGTGTTCTCAATCTTTTCAACCAGGAGAACTTCTTTGAACAAAACAATCTTTTCACTTAATTATTGCTCAAGATTTTTGCATAAATTCATTTTCAGAAATTGTCTTGGAAATAGTAGAATCATTAAATTTTATATTAATATCTCATTTCTTCATTGCAACATGATACCAATTTCAATTTTTAACAACTTGATCTTTTTCATGTAAGACTTTATAAGCAGTGTCATCTATATCGTTAAAAGACGGATCTATACTAAGTGATTTATATAGTCGTATACATATATTATTTCTAACATTTACATAAAAATCACAATCTCCTGATTTATTAACAATCTCTCGATTTGCTGCAGAATTTGTTTTGGCTGCATCCAGTGCCTTAAGGTAATCTTTTGTATTTGTAGTTTTAATATTGTTGGGATTTTCTATTAGATTTTTACAAACAAGAGTAATATTTTCTGCAAGTGATAACATTTTAAATGATTAGATAAAAAGTTTATTTTACAAAACTATCAAATATATTTTTTATATAATTTCAATCTGAAGTAGATTTCTTTTTAGTTGTTGGTTGAGTAACTTGTTTAACCGTAGTCAGAGCTACTGTTGTAGTAATTGGAGTATTTACTATAGAATCATTTAACTTAAATGTCTTTAGAATATAAGGCACAGCCTTGGATTTAGTATCAGATTTTTCTAATATTTTGTAAGCAAATGTATTTGTAGTATCTTGAGCTAAATATGTAAGGTAAGAAAGTTCTGAAGATTTATGAGCATTGTAATAGCTATTTGATACTATATATAATATGAAATAATCTTTTTTATCAAAAGAAAAAACAAATTGAGCTTTGACATCTTTTCATGTAAAATTTTCTATTGTATAACCATCCCATGATCATGGAAATGATATAGAAAAATTATAATCAGAATTTTTGTAACTTAGATCTCATTTGATAAGCTTGATAGATGCTGTAGTATCTATGACTTCTGAGAATCAATTCATATCATCTATAACTCAGATAGTTTCTCATGAAGTATTGTATCATGTTTTATTTGATCAAGTTTTCACTGTTCAGGTATTTACTATTGGTTTAGAAACATTTCATGTAGCCACTACTCATGTAATGATTTTTCATGTTGATATGGTTCAAGTTTGAACTGTTCATGTATTTATGATTGATGTGTCTATTGTTCAACTTGAGATATCTCATGTAGAAATTATAGTCTGATTTTGGCTATCAGAAATAGTCTGAACTATTTGAGATCATCTAATTTTAGATACAAGAGCATCAGCTCACTGTGGATCCAAAAAACGATAAAAAACAAATGCCAATCATAACAAAACTATAATTAATATCATCCTTCTAATTATTACCATTTGTAATTTTATAAGAATTAAACGGACATACTATACATATTTCCCGACATAAAGCAAGATATAGTTTGTAAAAAAATCAGCTTGAGTAAATTTCAGTAATCATTAAATATTATAGTTACGGTAAATAATAATACCATCTAAGAAACTGGTATATTTACTATTTGTGATTACCGATAAAAATATACTAATAATAATTCTGATTTATTGTTTACTTAGTTTGAGCTTGATGTTTAAAAAAATACTAAGAGAATCAATAATAAAAATAACCGAAGATACTAGATTGATAAGATTATCTTTTCTGGTAACTTTTTGTCATTTTGTAAGTGTTATCTATCTAGTAGTATGGAACCTAAACAATTTACTAACATATAGATATGAAAAATGAATCCCTCTGTGAACAGCATTGGAATATATATTGAATCGATCACAAAACAATCATATGACATTGATATTGGTAATATTAATCATTGTAATTCTTATATGATATTCGCTAATATATCCTATAGGTGAAGCAGCTATGATACATTATTTAGATGGCGAATGACAAAAAATATGAAGAGTAATCTGAAAATGAGTCAACGATTTTTTTGTAATGTTTGAATTCGATGCGATGCTTTTTTCTTTTGGTTTCTTCACATTTATCATCACTACTCTTAGGATGTTTATGTTAAGCATCATAGATAATGTATTTATTATATCTCTTATAATTATATGGTGAATAGCTGTATTTATAGCTACCATACTCTGGTCTTATGCAAAATTTGCAATAGTACTAGAATGACAAAATGTTTTTGGTGCCATAAAACGTAGCTCTGCTCTTACAATTATGAATTTTGGAAAAACGATAAAATTTGTAGTCATACAGTTATTTCTATTGATCAGATTTTTGTTGAATGCTATTGTAATTATGGGGATACCATTTCTAATAGTTTATGTAGCTATATGGCTAAATGTAATAGAATCAAAAATAGTTTGATATGTAATAGCGATTACTGTCATAGTATTGTTATTTTTGATGGCATATATAAATGCAATTATAGAAGCTTTTTTTATGACATATCGATACAAAGTTTACAAAAATATTACTGAAGAAGAAGTAAAAAAATAAATTTTTTAAAAATTGTAGTCTGATTGATTTATCAGACTAATAATAAAGACTATACTAAAATTTTATTTAACTAAATGAAGAAAAACTCATTCATATTTTTTTACATCTACTACTTCCAACTTTTCTCAAGAGTCTAAAATTATAGTTCAACTATCTCAATTTTGTCAGCCAGATTCTGCATAAAAAGTGCTAGAATCAAAAATCAAAATTCTTTGATTATTTATTTCGAAGTCTTTAAGTAAGATTGCTTCGTTATACTCGCAATGACTGATGTCGTATCATAGAAATTTTGTAGCTGGAAGTCATGCGACATGTTTGCCTCGATCGACATCGATGGTAAATTTATCTTTGGATCATTTACGAGATCTCTCTTGTTGGATTTCCATTTCTTGGGTGAATCAATCTTCATCTATTTTGAATCAATTTTCCTGAGCTATTTCTCTAGTAAGTTCCAGTGGAAATCAGAAAGTATCATAAAGTTGGAAAGCATCTTTTCATGTAATTGATTTTGTTTTAGCATTTTTGGATAAAATTTCACTTAACATTTTTTGTCAGTTATCGATTGTTTTTTGAAATTGGATACATTCTTTGTGTAGTGTATTTACTATAATAGTACTATCTATATCAAACTCAAAATTGGAGGCTATACCCAAACAGATGTTTGTAAAAAGTTTTTGAAGATCAGAATCTGATAATTTTTTTAGAGAGATAAGATTGTAATACATTCTTCTGATAACTCTTCTAAGTACATATCCCCTACCCTCGTTGGATGGATTGATACCATCTTTGATCATAAAAAATGAAGTTCTCGTATGATCTGCAATTATTCTAAATCTTCTTTGGTTTGAGGAATATTTTTGTTTCAAAGATTTTTCTAGTTCTGCCAAAATATAATCAAATACGTCAGTTTCATATGCTGAATCCTTGGACTGCAAAACTTTACACATTCTTTCAAATCACATTCAGGTATCTACATTTTGATTTTCTAGTTTACTAAGTTTACCTGTTTCATCACGATAATATTCCATAAAGACATTGTTCCATACTTCCAATCGATTATCTTCATCTGTTCAAGGATTGGAATCTGCTGGTGGTAATTTATCTAAGCCTACTCGATAAAATATTTCTGTGTCAGGACCACAAGGTCAAATAGGTCATGGACTCCGTCGATTATTCTTTGCTGGTAAATATGCTATCCTATTTTCTGGTAAATATTTTTTCCAATATCATGCACTTTCTTCATCTCTAGGAGCTCATTCATCTCACTCAAAAACTGTAGATGCTAATTTCTCTTTATCAAATCCTAGCACATCTACGAGAAACTCTCGACTCCAATCGATAGCATCTTTTTTGAAATAATCTCATAGAGATCGATTTCACATCATTTCAAAAAATGTTTGATGACTAGCATCACCCACCTCATCTATATCTACGGTACGGATACATTTCTGGATATTAAAAAGTCTGGTTCATAAATGATGTTTTTTTCAGCTCAAGTAAGGTATGAGTTGTTGCATTCATGCAATATTGAACATCGCAGTACTTTCTTTTCATCAGATTAATGATGCTTCTGGTAGGTATTTATGATTTTTGGATAATCGAAATTCGTTCCACTGGGATCTAAGTTCGAGTCAGGATATTTTTTTCATTAGGAAAAAAGTGAGTAAAGTCTGATTAAAATATTGATTTGAATGAAGTTTGCAAGATGGAGTAAAAAAATTTATTGAAAATTTTATTTAAGAATATTTTTCTCGTGCAGTTAATTGTTTACTGATAGACTCAATCATCTGATTGATCGCGACAAATTCTTTTAAATCAATCTCTCTCAAATCTTTACACAATCTAATCAAAAGTCTGACTACCTCTATATGTCATCTTGATTGTTCAAGATATAACTTTTTTTCTTTATGAGAATTGGCACGATATATAGAAGCGATCAAATCTATAATTTCTTTTTTGATTGTTTCTCAAAGCGTGAATTTATATTCTCTACGAAAATTGTGAACTACAGAAAATAATTTTTGCAATAAGTCGTATGATACTTTATAAACTGGTAAATTATCGTAGGTTGCCATTGTAATATCATTGAGGATAAAGTTTTTTAATTTCTGAAGATTTGAGTTTCTTGATATTGGGAACTAATTTTTTGTTGGAATTTATAAAATGAAAATATGATTGGAAATTATTATTGAAATTTTTTATAAGCTTTTTCTTTATTTTGTGAGATTTATAATGGTTAAGTATTCATAGGTATGAATTAACTATTGATTGAATGGTGGCTTTAAATCCTCCACCACTTCGTGGTCCCCCTCCTTTTCCAAAGGAGGACGAAGTTAGTGATATATTTATATCCTGTATTCTTTCCCAAAACTTTCCTATAGTCCTTTTAGAAATATAGGTGCGATAGGGTTTGATGTATGCTCATAGAAATTGAACTCACTTGGTATAGTGTTGAAAATAAATTTTTTTGGGATGAAGTGTGAGATGTAATTTTTCTGAAAGATAATTTTTTATTTTAGGGATAGATGAAAGTAATTTTTGTTTGTCGGTATCTACAATAACAAAATCATCTACATATCTGCCATAATGATGAAATCATAGGTCATACTTAATATATTTATCCATATCATCTAAATAAATATTTGCAAATAATTGGCTTGTAAGATTACCGATAGCAAGACCGATATTTTTTCATGAATGGAAAAGACTTTTATCATCTGGCAATCAATTCCAATCAGACTTAGATCATTTGATGATGCAGTTTGAGGTAGAATTATGAAAGATAACTTGATGGATAAGAGGGAGGAGGAAATTATAATTAATGTTTTTTAAATCCTCCGACTCCTTCGTCGCTACATCCTTTCCCTTCATACTTCAGGACAAGACAAAGGAGAACAATTTAGATTTTATCTGATCGAATAATATCTGTTTATCTATATGCATAAAAAATCATTTAATATCTAGCTTGAGGATATATCAGTCACGACTATAGTTTTGAGTGCAAGAGCGAATAAAATGTTCTACTCTCTTGATACCAAAATGCGTACCTTTTTCTAGTCTACAACTATAACTATCGTAAATAAAACTATTATCAAAATTTTCATAAATATAATTATAAATCAGATGATGAATAATCCTATCACGAAAATCTGCTGCGAAGACTTCTCTTTGGACAGGATCTTTGATAATAAAACAGATACTTGGGCTAATAGTGTAAGTATTATTTATTAAATCATTATATAATTCAAATATTTTTGATTCATAATTCATTTCAAAATTCATAGCACTCATAGTATTCCTTTTGTGCTGACGAGTATCATAGTATGCTTGAAATAAGTCATAAAGGAGTTTATCTTTGTCCAACATTTCTTTAAATAATATAAAATCCTCCTGTCCTATAAATCCGGAGACCTCCCCTGTCTGCCGACAGGCAGGTTTACAAAAGGAGGACAAGAATAAAAGCTGGCCATAATAGACCAGCTCTTGAAGGCCCCAACGATTCGGGACTAGGAGTGCTTGAGGACAGGACGAACGGGGAAGGCATTATTTCTATTATTTCGATTTAGTTTACCTTTATCTTCGTTGAATTTAAAGTTTCGCGCGTTATTATTGTCTTTGGAAGAAGCCGACCAACGATATCCATATTTACCGTTATTATTCAATTTACCGTCACTGTCACAATAACCTAAAAGTTGCAACTTGATTTGTCATACTATCCTAGCGAATAATATGATCTTTTACTTCCGGCACCTTTTGACATAAATACAAACTTATACAATTTTTGTATTGATTGAAATCTACAACAAAAGGTGCCGGAGTGCAACTGGACTCCTGTATGCACGCTCCATTATCCCGTGCCCTTTACAGGATACCTCTCGCATCCAACCCGAATAGTCTGGGTTGGTGATCGAGTTAAGATAATAGACTCTGGCAAAAGATTAATATAGAAAAAAGGACAAATTGCTTTGCAATTTGTCCACGTGTATTTTTTTGAAAAAATAGCCGAATAGTCAAATAGTCGAATCCGCCTATGGCGGACAGGAGTTACTTGAGGACAGGACGAACGGGGAAGGCATTATTTCTATTACCGCGATGTAGTATACCCTTATCTTCGCTGAACTTAAAGTATCGCGCGTTAAAATCATCTCTGGAAGAAGCCGACCAACGAAATCCATATCCACCGTTACTATCCAATGTACCGTCACTGTCACAAAAACCTGACATTGACATATTAGTTATAAATGATAATATATTTCATCAAGTATATCGAGTTCCTCTTTCTTTATATTCTCATGGTAATGCTTGCAATGAAGATTCAAAATAATTATCTAATGGAATTTCCATTCACTGTTCAGCAAGGATTTCGTTTTGCTCTTTTAGCATATCTTCACTTCGCTTAAAATATGTTGTATCTCCATGTTGGAATATAACTTTTTTCTTTGGCTGGGCTTTGAGATCTTCTCTAGCTCGTTTGATTCATCATATTTCAATATAATTTGATGCATAATTTATTGCTTCTAATTTTTTTATATTTTCTTCTGTTAACATATCATTGTCTTCAAGAAATTTTATTGTTTTTTGCATTCATTCTTTATCTTTAGCTGTCATATTGGGTTTATTGAGTAGCTGAGTATAAGAAATTTTTTCTTCTGTTTCTCACATAATCAAATTTCGAAATGTTTTTTCATCCAAATTTGGATCTAATTTTTTGAATTCTACAAGTCATTTTTGAAAAGTAGCTTCATCTAATATTTTTTGATTATAGAGTTCTTGATATTTTTTTATCAGATCGGCATTTTTTTCTTTCCAGGCGTCATTCAATTTGCTTCTCATGAGTTTATTTTCTGTTTTTAGTTTTTCTGGAGTATCGTTAAAAAGCTCTTTAATCGCAAATCTTTTTTTATCTTTTTCAGCGAATAAAGTTTGAAGATTTTTTCTTCAATCTGATCTGGATTGATTGTATTGATCAGCAGTTTCTTTTGCTCTTGTCGGCATGATAATAAGTTAATAGTTAAATATAGTTTCTTTAATTTTAAACAAAATATTTTATTTTGCAAATTTAAAGTGACATTATTATTGACATATATAATTATTTAGATATAAATTTCAAGAGAAAAAATTATTTATCCTTTCAATAAACGGCCACTGAAACCGTAGCTTTTGCCTCATTTATCATGATCTCGTTTGTCGACACTAAAATCTGCATCTCAACCACCAGCTAACCATATGGCAGAACGTATATTAGAATTTCATAATTTATTACCACGTGGAATATAATAACCAGTGAGCTGACTTTTTTTGATATTAGCATTACGAAAATCCTGATATTTAGGACTATCCTCTCATGGATCTCCTGCCATCAAAATCAATTTTTCTGGTGTGGGTAAATATTTTTTTTCTAATGTTTGTCTGGAACATCTTTTATATTTACATGCATAGTAGACAAAAGCGTCGTATGTAAGGAATATTTGCTGTCCTTTTTTGTCTCACTGTAAAAATTCCATAATATCTCAATCTGGATTCAGTTTCATTTTTATTTTTCATTTTTCGTAAAGGTTAATTTCTTTTTCGTCTTTCCATCAATCACTATCTACACGCAAATTATCTTCTTCAAATTGAGGGATTGTTTCAGTTTCTCTTGATTCTAAAATATGTGGAGTCTGGGTTGAACTTTTTTTATCTAGAAGATCTCGAATAAGCGTTTCTTTTGTTTTATCAGAAAGAGATTCTAGATGTCTGATAGCAACAATATCTTTGGTTATTTTGTGCCTAGTATCTTTATTTTCTAATTTTAAGGGATCTATTTTTGCCATGATTGTAACACGAATTAAATTAATCGTTATAATTATAATCAAGTTTTTTTATTTTACAAATTTTGGATTTAAAAAAAATCCCTAGTGAATAGGGACGATGCAAATCTACTCCTGTTCCTCCATTGAAAAATAAGGATGTCCTCACAATGTGTTTGGCTCCTGAAATATTTACAATTAAACCATATTTTAAGTTCAGTTGGAAAGACCGAATAGTAGCAAGATAGAAAAATCATGCACGGGCTGATTTTTCTAGAGTTTTTTCCATACTTTTTGGGGCAATGCCAAAAAGTATGTCGTAGGGTTTGGGGCACGAAAAGCCCCATAAATTACGTTTATAAATCCTCCACCCTTCGGGTCCCCCTCCTTTTACAAAGGAGGACAAAGTTTAACTATTGAACATTGGGGATTGTATTTGTATTTTTGATGTTGTCGATAAATTCGTATAGTTTAACTTTGTTTACTCAATCATTTGAAAGGATATATAATTCTGGTCTTTCTCATGTTACTTCTGGTATATCTACATCTATGATTTTGTTGTTATCCAATGCAAATGTCATTCTAAACATGTAGTATAAGCTATACTGTGAACTATATGCATCATTTGTCTTTACTGGACGAGATTCATAGACTGTAAAGGTCTGATTTGTTTTATCAAATAAATAAACATATTTTGAGCTTACTTTTGCTATTATTTTTACATTGTTGGAATATGTACTTGTGACTTTATCTCATCACATAAGTGGCACTTCACGTATACTCAATCGACTTGATGATGGATCTCTCCATAGTTGTTGCAACTTACCATTTGATCGAGTAAGGAATGTAGAGTCTATAGCGAAGTTGGAAAAATCTCAATATCATGATGTTGATTTTGCTCAAGAAGCCAATGCTACAGAATAATTTTGTCATCATTGGAATATAGATTGTGATCATAATGTATTGCGATATCTAGTCACAAATAATCATCATATACCTAGTGAAGATTGGAAGACATATAGATTTGCTTTTCCATAAACAGCCACTCATCATATGTGAGATGGAAATCAATCTGTAGTACTCACTGTTTCCATACCAGCCTTTGTAACTAAATATATATTTCATTTATTACTGAAACAATATAATCAGTTTTTTAGTAAACTAGAGGAACATCAATTTAGTGTATCTGTGGAATTGTATTCTACCAAGGTTCATCTCATTCAATCATTTAAAGCTCATATTAGAGCTGATTTATTTCATGCTATCATCATATCTTTTTCTGCTGCTATAGATATGGGTGTTCACAACTTAGAAGTTTCTATAGATGAAAAAGTTAATATTTTGGTTTTTTTGTTCATAGTGGGATCGTCCAATTTTGCTAAGCTAGTAAGATATATAATATTGAATCAAGCATAATAATCAGCTTGTAAAATTTTCTTTAGCTGGATAATATCTTCTATCCATCTTCACTTGGTCTGTAGTAAATCCATTTTTTGTAATATCTCGTTGTATTTTATTCATTTCTGATCTGAAGTAGGATCCATCGCTTTAAAAAGATAAATATCTTTTTTGATGTCATCTATGGTAATATCTACTACTGTACCAGATTGCGTAGTAAATTCACTACCCTTTTGTTTAAGTAATTGAGATAAAACACTATAAAGTAAAAACAATACTATAAGTGCCAAGACTAAAACAGTTATATGATATTTATTTGAAAAAAAAGTATCTTTAAATTTCATAAGCTTGGAATTTGCCAATCTGTTTTTGAATCTTTCTTCAAGCAATGGTTTTTTGGGCATAGATCAATGTACATTATAATATGCCATAAATCCGATAGCTTCTTTTTGAATCCTTGTAAGTAATAGTTGTTCCATAAAATCCAATAAATCACTCTCTTGAGAATCTAAAATTACTTCTACTTCTTTTAGATCTTGATCATCAAGTACATCTGAAATTTTGGTTCATACATATATTATTTCATCATTTTTTTGGATATCTCATTCTACAAAATCAGAGAAAAGATCAACTTTTGTTCTATTGTCTGTTCAATTGTGAAGAGAATAATAAACTTTGCTATCTCTAAATATCATAATAGAAACATCTCATATCATAGATGCCATAAAAATAACATCAGAGACTATCTGTATATATCATTTGATTTCAAACTTTTCAACATCACGAACTTTTTCTGCAAATAATTTGAGTTTTGTATTTAGAGATTCTAATCATGTTTCAAGATTGGATTTAATATTATCCATGTCATTGCTATCTTGATTGCAAACTTCTATAAATTCTGCCAAAAAATCTTGGATAAGATCTTTTTGGTAATCTAGAAATTTGGTTTCTTCAAATAAAACAGAAGCTCTGATTTGCATACCATTTGCTAGAGTTTCTTTGAAAGAAAAAAGATTTTCTTCTTCTAAATAATTAAATTTTTGCTCCTTTATCTGCATTACAACCGCTGAAATGTAAAAATAATTTAATAGTGATGATATATTTATGATGATTACTAATGACTCATTACCGATAGCTTATCTAGTATAAGTACAAATTTTTACTTCTTTTTCAATAGCAAGTAATTGAAAATATATTTAAATAAAGATAATGAATAAACTACTTTTTGGTGATTCCTTTTGGGGTCTGCTATATATCTTCGTAATCGTCACAATTTAGCAAACCTAACAATTTGAGGTGGCCTTTTCTGTACTCATGCCCACCAATCAAATGTTCATCATGTATTTATCACTATCAGATTATGATCTTTTATTTCTTGTAAATTATCAGCAGTCCATAGTTCTTGTCTAGGGTTTTTTGGTGTCGACATACCAACAAGAAGAATATTTATAGTGTCTTGATATCCAGATAAAGCTTCTTTAACATTTTGTCGATTCAATTCACTAAATCATTTTTTATTATTAAAAGTAGAGAATCAATCTTGAGTATATATCACATTGTATCATTTGTAAGAAATATATTCTTTGGCTTTTTCTAAGTATTCAGGATAAGAACCAAACATCAACAAACATATTTTTTGATTACCAAACTTGGTTTTTATATATTCTAGAAAATATGGTGTAAAGTCTGTTCAATTTAAATTATCTAGTCGATATCTAGGTGATACTATTTTGCGCAATATCCTAGCTACAAAGTAAAATACCTGGAGAGCTATACCATCTGGCAAAAGAAAATCTGATTTCAAAATAATTCTTTTGTATTCTTTTTGTACATTTGTTTTTTTGCGAGTGCTAAATAAATTTTGGGCAACTATAACAGCAAAATAAATAAAGTTGACTATAGCAAATCAATCCTTCTGATATTGGTTAACTATCTGTTCACTTGCCTGCTCAGAATTTCATGTAAATAATTTTTCTAAGATCGAATACATTGTGTAAAAAAATATCTAAAAAGTTTCTATCCTTGTTCATGGATAGTAATATTGTAATATTTGTGTATATGTCCATCATTTTTTTGCTCGATATTCTGCTCATTTACCACTCATACCTACTCAATGTCATGAAAAATCACTACATTTAGCGGCATCTAAATTACTTATCAAATAAGGAGTATCTGTCCATCATCGTTTTTCTTGGGCAGAATAAGTAAATCATGGGGAACAATTGAAATATGGTAATACAGGGACATATCAATCAAATATTATTAATATATTTTGTGTAGCTATGAGAGCTTTGGGTCGTTTTTTTAGAGTAGCTTCCGCTCCAGCTCATACATATTTTTGGAATACATCAGGACTATCTACTGCTGTATAATCTGATCAAACTGGAATATTTGGATGAGAATTTTTGATATAAAAAAGTGCATATGACTTTGTAATCATCGTCATCACTTTATTTTTTTCTATACTTTCTCAATCGTTTGTTTCCACTATTCATTTCATATAATCATTGAATGCTAATGTATTTATGACAGCAAATCTACTTGATTGTTTTCATTTTTTATCTTTAACATTTTGTTTCTTGATAGATATTGTTCATCTAAAATTATTTCGTGGTATAGAATAATATGATCTTCTTTTGTAATTTTTGAATACTATCAAATCTTTGGAGCTAGTGATTTTTAATGAATTTCATGTATAAATATTTGATCATACGGTCAATATAATCTGATCGTTTATAATGTATATATTTCATGAAGGTGATGTATATTTATTGTTATCTAAGTCAAATTCACAAGTTCATAGGCATCATACTTCATATCATGTAAAATTAAATGTAAGCTCATACAACAAGACAGAAATATTTCATGCTACTAATTGACTCGCTTCTTCTTTGGAAATTTTATATTTAATTTTGGAACTAGGAGTATTTACAAATGGTTTAATAGAATATTTTTGTTTCATTTGTAGGATAGACTTTTGCATCTGATCACGAAGTTGGATAGCTCAAGTATATGTGAGTTCAGATTTTAATTCTCATTTGCTTGTAATATATGAAATCAATTTATCAGAAAGTGGAGTGACTGTAGATGTATTAGTAGTAGTAGAATATGTCTTTAATCAATCGGAAACTTGTTGCCTAATCTGTGGCAATAACTTATAAAGATTGGTTCAAGGACAGGCAGTATTACCAGCATCTTTGTGTCATGCTATCGCATATCATTGTTCATCTTGTATATATGGAAAATCGGCTAAATCTTTGTGATAAGTTACTTTTGCTGTCGGATTTATATTATATTTACTTGCTAAGGAAGTTAATAATTTTACTAGAGAATTTAATGTTCATGTAGAGACCTTTTGTTCATTGAAATTTCACATTACACTGATTCATAAACTGGAAGAATTGTTTCGTTTGGCATGTGCTCAAACCACTCATTCTCATCAGGCTCTTCATTCATATATATTACCAAATGGGTCTATAAGGAAATTATATCATATATCTCATCGTCATCTAGTGACTGTATGATATTTATAAATATCTTGAATAGTTTTGATAGCATCTCAAGTAGTCAATATTCAAGATGAATTTTCTGCTGTATGATGAACTACAAGTTTTGTCTTTTCATTTTTGGAACTCTCTGTCCATTTCAATCTCTTACCTGAAAAATATTGATTATACCCATCAACCGTAGCCTCATTTGGATAATTTGAAATTAGATAATTGTTTGCAACTTCTGTTTGATATTCACTTCTTCTCTGGTTTAAATATTGAGTAAAATCTACTTCTTTCAACTCGCTCAAATATTGTTCCTTACTAGACTGTATTCCAGATGTAGTTACATTTCATGAATAATATCTAAGTGATTCGTTTGCTCATCGTTGTTGGCGAGTAATGATATTTATTCATGGCAAATTCCAGTTGGCAGCAAATCAAGATGAAAAGAAAAATACTCACATAAATATAGGGAAAATATATTTTATTAAAGTCAAAAGTTTTTTCATAATCAAAAAAATATAAATCGTTTGATTGTTATTTATATATATATGTAGGGAAAATTCAACTCAGGATAAAAAATATAAGATCTAATATCCAATATATAAGATTATGGTTGAAAATCGGCTTGGATTTGTTATTAGTTTATTTGAAATTAGTAATCTGAATCTTTTTATAGTTTAATTGTATATAATGTTTACTCACTTACACTGACATAGTAGTTTCTCTTTTTTGGAAGCTATAGGCAAGCCAAAACATATTATAGCAAGAACAAAAGCTTTGGAAATGAATGCTATAGCTATAACAGACTACAACTGAATGTACGGAGCAGTAAATTTTTATCTATGAGCCTGAGATGAAGGTATAAAACCTATAATATGATCTGAACTTGGATGGGTGTTGGATATAAATTCTGTAACCAATCCTAAAACTATAGGAAATATAGTACTGCTAGCAAAAAATGATTTAGGTTACCACAATTTGATGGAACTTGTTTCTTTTGCCAATCAGCAATGAATAAAATTTAAACCCAAAATAGATACATCAATACTAAAAGAAAAATCTGAATGAATTATAGCTATTATATGATGAGAAGAATCTCGACTTGGTAAAATGGTCTTAAACTGAGAACCAGAAGATAAAATCATTGAAATTATAAATATGATAAAAGATATTTTGTGAAATGATAATGTATTTCTTGAAATGACAGCTCAAAATGAAAGTCTAATACCTAATGTAAAAAAAATAAATAGTCAGGTTTTATTTTTTGGTAAAAAAACTAATACTGAATGTGTAATAGATAATAATTATTTCTATCCAGGCAAAGAAGAAAAAGAGGCACGAGAAATGGCTCTAGCAATCAAAGATGGATATAAAATGTATGATGAAATGAGGAGAAAGCCAAAGTGAGAATATCATATAATGGCTGAAGACGAAATCATAAATATAATGACATTAAACGGATATGAAGACAAACAGATAAATGGATGGATAAACAATAACAATAAAATTGCAGATTCTATAAATGTAAAAATTCAACTAGGACAATATCTTTTCCCAAACTATGACAATCCAGAAGATGTGAAAGATTTATATGAACAGCATAAAGATCAGCTGGTAGTCGAAGAATAAAAAAACCATACTTAAACAGATTTAGAAGACACGACTCTATCATTTCGTCGTTTATAGTTAATTGATCAATTTGATCGTTTAGAATAATATTCTTTATTGTTGAATCAATATTTGCTGTATATGTTTTTAAATTCAGTATCTGTATAATCTTTTTCAAATCATGTAAAATTATTATTTATTTTACATCATGTCATCACTTCTATTTTCATTTTTATACTATTGTTTGTTTTTGCTTTATTTAATATCTGTTTTGTTTTTTTTATTATAAATTCCGCAGTTTCTGATTGGTCTTCAATTGGCGATTTTGAAGCATAAGATGATATATAACCATTTCATAATTTTTTTCGTGTACTATCGTCTCTTGTCATTCAATCTTTTTTACTATCTAGCAAATGGTAAAACTCATGATGTAAAGTAATTTCATCCTGATTTGATTTAAAACTTCAAACTACTATAAAGTTAGAATTGCCGTAAAATCATGCTGATTCATTATTTCAATTGAAAACATTTTGTCATATTAAACGTTGAGGTCATTCAGTAAGCGCGATTGTTTTTATTCAACTATTTTTTATAAAATTATTTGGATATATTTCAAATTCTTTTATGACCATATCTAATTGTGGTATCAACTGATCAGGAGATAATAGATTTATTCAGTATTTATTCTTTCAATCAAGAATATTTGTTATTTCTTTTGCTGTAAAATCAATATCTATTCAATATTTTGTTTTTATTGTATTCATTCTGATTAATATTTTATTTTTTATATCTTTATCAAAGAAATCCAACATATCGTTCATACTATAAGTTTCAAATTTAATGTTTGAACTTTGAATATCATGTAATTTCAATTTTCCATTTTTCAAAATATTTGTTAATTTTTTTACATCTAATGGTGCTTTGGGTTCCTTTTGTTGATCTTTTGGTTCTTTTTGTTTATCTTTAGTGTCTTTAGGTTCAACTTTAACTGGCTTATAATCTTCTAAACTAGGATCTTTTTTTTCTTCTTCTTTTATTACTCATAAATTAAATATAGCATTGTAAGTGCCTGGTCAAAAAAGACCATCTTTACCATCATTTTTACCATACAATTTAATTTTAAAATTATCTATCAAATATGCTTGAAGTTCTGTAATTTTTGAATTTTTCAAAAATTCTTTTATTGCAGTTTTATTGGTAGCATCTGATATTTTATTTACTGCGCTTACAACATCTTCTTTTGAAGGAGCACTGACTCAATTACGAGCTCAATAAATTTTGAATCAAGTAATATCTTCTATTTTTAAGTCTAGATTTTGATCAGATTTTTCTTGTGTAGTTCATAGTCTAATAAGTTCATCAGCAATAATTTTATCATATGCGGTTTGATCAATCTTTGCATCTTTAATCGTTGGTAATATTAGATCGTCTCTATTTAATCGAGCAGACAGGACTAAAAGATCTTTTTCATCAACAGATAAGTCAGTCGGAGTACCAGTTTTCTCTGCAAGTTTTTTGGTCTGCAAATCTTTTATAGCTTCCTCAGTTGGTGTTTTGATAATGCCAATAATTGCAGATTTATTTTCTACACTATTTAATGATTCTATAATATCCTTTGGCTCTAACTTTGTCAATCAAGATAAAAGTTCTGATTTATCTTTTTTTCAATCAGTATTTGTATCTTTAATTTCTTGTTGAATTCTAGTTTCTGCTGCCATTTAAAAAATTTAAGATTAAATATTTTCTAACATTTTATCCAATTCTTGGATATCTTTTACATCTTGTTTTGTTTTATCTTCTTCTAGTGATCTAATTTTCTTGATAACATCAATTCATTTTTGTAATTTTTCTTTTTCTATTTTATCAGAAGCTTCTGAGATAGCATGTTCAAAAACAGAAAGCAATCAATTTATCTGATCATCACTTAATTTATCTTCTTTAAGTAAAACTTTCAATCATCTAGCGATTGGTCGATAAGTAGAAAGCTTTTCTAGAACTTGTCAGATATAATCTTTTTTATTCATTTGTTAATATATAGAATAAAATATTTATATAATTATATATAATTCATTATTTATTGTCAAAAATAAATAAAGAATAAAATAAGGTTGACATTTTGTTGTATATAGTTATATGTTGTAAAAATAAAATAAAATAAAACGACAAATATGAAAAAACTAAATTCATTTGTAGATTATATCAGGAAATTTCCACCCGGAATATTCCTGGTTTTGATGCTAATTATTGGTATTATTTGGATGTATTTGTGGGGAAATTTTTTCTTGGGTAGTATTAAATTTATCAGCAAAGATGTCTTGTGGTCACAGATTCTTAGGCAACCCATGATAGCATTTCAAGAAGAGTTTTTGTGGCGGTTTGTACCATTTACTATAATGACAGGTATCTGGTTTATAGGAATTAAAATAAAGATTCCCAATATCGTACTGATATTGATAACTGTTATAACAATAATCAATGTACAAATAATTTTTGGTCTAGCTCATGTCGTATGGGATCCAGATCTAAGAATGTTGCTTGATATGCCAAGAATTCCATCATTAAACGAAAAGATCCAACATTTAGTAATCCAAGGCGGAGTGGCTATTATCTTATCATTTATTTATTTTAAATTTTTGCTACACAGCAAAAAAATATTTAAGTATATTCAGATACTACCACTGTTGGCTTGTAGCATTGTACATATGTTGTATAATCAGATTGTTATGTACCTAGGATCTTTTTAAATTTTACTACATTATAAAAAAGTCACTCCTTTTTGGGAATGACTTTTTTTTATTTTTTTATTTTTTTTAATTATAACCGTAAGTTTTATCTATTCATTTCAATCTTGCATCGAAATTTGTTCGATCTGTATATGATACTTTAATATATGTTGATGATCTTTTATTAAAGTCATCTCTATATTGTTTATATTCTCATTTCTTGGCAGTTACTTCATTATCAAATTTCATTTTTTCTCAAGCTGTTCTTGGTGTTTTTGTATCCAAGAAATCTTCGAATCATTTTACTTTAGCTTCGTCTCACTTTTTCATTGTAAGGTAACCTAGTCTTTTATCTAATGTAGTTGCTCTATTTTCAATGTCTTTAACTAATTTTTCCGCTCTAGGATCTCTATATTTATTATCTCTAGTATCTACTCATATTGTTATGTCTTTTTTCATATTATCAGATAATGCTTTTAATGATTTCATATTAACTTTTGTATTTTCCATATAGTTTGTAGACAAATTTAATGTTAAATCTGATGTCCTACCTCAGATAAATGGTGTCTTTAAATTATTGTATTGATCTGCATATGAATTGTATTTCACATCTTTATTATTTTTTGATTCAGCTACAATTATAGATTTGATTACTTTTTCGTTAAATGCTGATACAAATTTATTTTGATCTATATTTCCATTTTGAGCATCTACAACAAAGTCCTTTAAAGGAATTTTATATTCTTTTCCATATGAACCATTTACATATGATTTAATAATAAGTTCTTTTGTATCTTTATTGATGTCAGCTGAATTAATTTTATAATCTTTGTTCATTATTCATTTGTCAATTGCTAGCTTAAATCGAAAATCGTAAGATTTATTTTCTTTTGCATAAGCTTTCAAATCTGTATCATTTATATTTGATAAGATTTTCTTTCCTTTTTCTTTACTTATAAGAGTTTTTTCTATTCAACTAGTATTTTCTGTAGTTTTAACTGGTGTTGGTTCACCAGAATTTTTATAATCATCTATAACTCCTGTTGTTTTTGATCATATATTTCCATCTATTCATCGCTTAACTCAGTTTTCAATTGCTTTTTGTGAACGAATATTTCTTCAATCTGCTACCAAAAGTACTTGTATCCAAGCTGCCAAGTCAGTTCATTTAGCTACCGGAATGCTTTCTTTGTTAATTTTGATTTGATTTGTAGCTGTATCGAAATTTTTTACAATATCTTCGAGTCTAATTCATTTTGTCTTTGTACTAAGATCAAATTTTTCATCTTTAATTTTTTGTAATTGATTTTTAAAGTCTGCTGCTTTTAATCATTCAAGATAACCTTTTTCTGTTGGATCAAGTTTCGCATCTACTTTTTTTTCTAATTTAATTTCTGGTGAATTTGCCATTGTAATAAATTTAAATAATAAAATTTTTAAATCTGATCTAGGAGACTATCTGCAGCTTGATGTTCTTTTTCATCAATTTGTTGATGTTCCAAAATCATTTTTTGTATGTTGTCCAACATATTTTGTGCTTGTTGGTCATTTACTGTTTGTGCTGTATCTACAGCTGTTTTCATAATAAGCTGATACATATTGTTTAAAAATGCATCACTTATATCTGGAGAGTCTGTAATGAAGTTTTTCATTCATCATGCAAAATCTACTTTGTCTTTTATATATTCCATAATGTTAATGAGCTTTTGTTTTTTATCCTCTAAGCCGAGCTTTTGGAATTCTGACTCAAGATTTTGATACTTAGAATTTGTTCAAGTAGTCATAGATCAAAATCAATAAATAAAATTTATACATATATATTATATACCTTTTTTTTGTTGTTGTCAAATTATGAGAACTGAATTTTACTTCGAAACGCACAAATGGCTAAAGTAAGCTATTTTTGTGTTATGAAAAAGTTCGTAAGGAGTAGTATATTTGAGTATTTTTCTTGGTTTTTTGTTTATTTTGGTTTGTAATGCTA